>ERZ779904.142-NODE-142-length-28959-cov-2.61943_pt1 | contig 28959 bp, 20 predicted proteins | sample MGYA00511549_ERZ779904 | MGnify/ENA primary metagenome ERZ779904 (study PRJEB29588, sample SAMEA2151391) | human gut metagenome | biome: human gut; feature: human-associated habitat; material: faeces | place: Denmark | collected 2008/2010 ...
AGATGTAACCTCGATTCCGTTTGACAAACGAACTCTGGCGATCTTTCTAAGAGCTGAGTTAGGCTTCTTAGGAGTAGCTGTCTTAACTGCTGTACAAACACCTCTCTTCTGTGGTGAAGCTGTATCAGTAGGCTTTTTCTTAAGTGAGTTGTAACTTCTTAAGAGCGCTGGTGCAGTAGACTTCTTCTCTACAGTCTGTCTTCCCTTTCTAACTAACTGGTTAAAAGTTGGCATGTTTTCACCTCCATTCAAAATATTTTACACCATGCATACACAAGTATACACACAAATCACATGCCTTAAACGCATGCTTGACTATTATATTATTCAAATCGTCGGATGTCAACAGGGAAACCCGCAAAATATAAGAAAAAATTTCATTTTTTTAGAATATAAAGTCATTTATAAGAAAACACACATGGCTGTCACCAACCATGTGTGTTTATTTTATTACTCTTCTGTGTTAACAGTTTCTTCTACGGTTGCATCTGCTTCCTCGAAATCACCTGTCTCTTCGCCTGTTACCTCTGACATATCGATGTTTCCATCGCCTGTGTCAAGCTTCACATTACGATAACGCTTCATACCTGTACCAGCAGGAATCAGCTTACCAATCAGGACGTTCTCCTTCAGACCGATCAACGGATCAACCTTGCCCTTGATAGCGGCATCGGTCAATACCTTGGTTGTCTCCTGGAAGGATGCTGCTGACAAGAAGGAATTTGTAGCAAGAGAAGCCTTGGTAATACCAAGCATAATCTGCGTTCCCTTTGCTGGTTCCTTGCCTTCTGCTTCCAGCTTCTCGTTGAGCTCTGTGAACTCAAGTGCATCTACGTTGATTCCTGGTAAGTAATCGCTATCTCCGCTTTCCTCAACACGAATCTTCTTCAGCATCTGACGAACGATAACCTCGATATGCTTATCGTTGATCTCAACACCCTGCAGACGGTATACCTTCTGTACTTCCTGGATCATGTAATCCTGTACAGCACGTACACCCTTGATCTTCAGGATATCATGTGGATTTACAGAACCCTCTGTCAGCTCATCACCGGCTTCAAGTACCTGTCCATCCTGTACCTTCAAACGTGAGCCATAAGGAATAAGGTAAGCCTTTGCTTCACCTGTCTCCTGATTTGTAATGACTACTTCACGCTTTCTCTTTGTCTCACGGATCTCAACCACACCACCAAGTTCTGTGATGATTGCAAGTCCCTTTGGCTTTCTTGCCTCGAACAACTCCTCAACTCTAGGAAGACCCTGTGTAATATCTCCACCGGCCACACCACCTGTATGGAATGTTCTCATTGTAAGCTGTGTACCAGGCTCACCGATTGACTGCGCAGCGATGATTCCGACTGCCTCACCAACCTGAACCGCCTGTCCGGTTGCCATGTTTGAACCGTAGCACTTTGAACATACGCCAAGGTGTGAACGACATGTGAGGATCGTACGAATCTTGATCTTTGCATCTCTTCTTGGTTCTGACTCACCTTCGAGTGTAAATGGAACACCATCCTTATCTACACCATTCTTCAAAACGTTCTCTGCACGCTTTGGAGTGATCATATGATTTACCTTTACAAGCATGTTACCATCTTTATCGTAAATGCTTTCCGCTGCGTAACGACCTGTGATACGATCTTTCAGGCTCTCGACTACACGATCACCTTCCATAAATACTTCGACATACATGCCTGGCTTCTCTTCACGATCTACGCTACAATCAACATCACGGATGATCAGATCCTGCGATACATCTACCAGACGACGTGTCAGGTATCCAGAATCGGCTGTACGAAGGGCTGTATCAGAAAGTCCCTTACGAGCACCATGCGCAGAGATGAAGTACTCCAATACGTCAAGACCTTCACGGAAGTTTGACTTGATTGGGAGCTCGATGGTACGTCCTGATGTATCTGCCATCAGTCCACGCATACCAGCCAGCTGCTTGATCTGCTTATCACTACCACGGGCACCGGAATCTGCCATCATGTAGATGTTGTTATACTTGTCAAGTCCATCCAACAGAGCCTTTGTAAGCTTGTCATCAGCATCCTGCCATGTCTTGACAACGGCATGATAACGCTCTTCGTCGGTCAGATATCCACGACCGAACAGCATATTCTCTTTATCTACGATTTCCTGTGCATGCTCCAGAATATCCTTCTTAGATGCAGGCACTGTCATATCAGAAATAGATACTGAAATCGCACCTCTTGTTGAGTACTTATAACCCATTGCCTTGATATCGTCCAATACCTCTGCGGTCTTTGTAACACCGTGTGTATTGATACACTTGTCAAGGATCTTCTTCAACTGCTTCTTATCAACATGGAAGTTGATTTCTGGCTCCAGGATATTATCTGGATTTGTTCTGTCTACGAATCCAAGATCCTGTGGAATAATCTCGTTAAAGATCAGACGTCCCAGTGTACACTCAACGAATCCTGTATGCTTCTCGCCATCTGGAGTCGTAACAGTACGAACAACTTCGATCTTCTGATGTAATGTAATCTCTTTGTTCTCATATGCGAGCATTGCAAGGTTCTCGCTGCTGAACTTCGGCTTCATGAAGTTTCTGACTGTTCCTACAATATTCTTGTAGAATGTCTCTGCCTTTGTCTTCTTTGCAACGACACGAACTCTGATATAATCATCTGCATCTAACTCGCCTGCATAACAATCTGTATGCAACTGCTCCAGATTGCCCTTCTCGTCGTCAGCAAGATATTCTTTCTTAATCTCTACATTTGCAGCTTCTTCGTCAGAAATACTTGCATAGCGCTCCATAGTCAGATAGTAAATACCAAGTACCATATCCTGAGAAGGAACGGCTACCGGACCACCATCAGAAGGCTTCAACAAGTTGTTTGGTGACAGAAGCAGGAATCTACACTCAGACTGTGCCTCTACAGAAAGTGGAAGGTGCACAGCCATCTGGTCACCATCGAAGTCGGCGTTGAACGCGGTACATACCAATGGATGAAGCTTGATTGCCTTACCTTCTACCAGGATTGGCTCAAATGCCTGAATACCAAGTCTGTGAAGCGTCGGGGCACGGTTCAGCATAACTGGATGCTCTTTGATTACATCCTCCAATACATCCCATACTTCTGGCTCCAAAGACTCAACCTTCTTCTTTGCTGCCTTTACGTTTGTAGCAATACCTGAAGTCTTTCAACCATCTTCTTCGCACTCTTAATATTGTGAGCTGTACCATTAGCTACTAATTCTTTCATTACGAAAGGCTTGAACAGCTCGATTGCCATTTCCTTTGGAAGTCCACACTGATAAATCTTCAGCTCCGGACCAACTACGATAACGGAACGTCCGGAATAGTCAACACGCTTACCAAGAAGGTTCTGACGGAAACGTCCCTGCTTACCCTTTAACATATCAGAAAGAGACTTCAATGCACGGTTACCAGGACCAGTTACCGCACGTCCTCTTCTACCATTATCAATCAATGCATCAACGGCTTCCTGCAGCATACGCTTCTCATTACGAACAATGATGTCAGGTGCCTTCAGATCCAACAGTCTCTTCAAACGGTTGTTACGGTTGATGATTCGACGATACAGATCATTCAGATCGGAAGTTGCGAATCTACCACCATCCAACTGTACCATTGGACGGATATCTGGTGGGATAACTGGAATTGCATCCAGAATCATCCACTCAGGCTTATTATGTGAGTTACGGAATGCTTCTACAACCTCCAGACGCTTAATGACACGTGCACGCTTCTGTCCGGTTGCTGTCTGCAGCTCCTCTGTCAAAGTCTCAGCCTCTTTGTCCAGATCAACTGCCTGAAGAAGCTCCTTAATTGCCTCGGCACCCATTCCAACACGGAACTTTCCGCCGAAGTCCTCTTCTGCCTTTCTGTATTCTGCCTCAGAGAGCACCTGTCTGTATTCCAGATTCGTCTCTCCCGGATCAATTACAATGTAAGATGCAAAGTACAGTACCTTCTCCAAAAGCTTTGGAGAAATGTCAAGCATCAATCCGATACGGCTTGGAATTCCCTTGAAGTACCAGATATGTGACACTGGTGCAGCAAGCTCGATATGTCCCATACGCTCACGACGTACGGAAGCTTTTGTAACCTCTACACCACAACGGTCACAGACAACGCCCTTAAAACGAATCTTCTTGTACTTACCACAATGACATTCCCAGTCCTTGCTTGGTCCAAAGATTCTCTCACAGAAAAGACCATCTTTTTCTGGCTTCAAAGTTCTATAATTGATTGTCTCTGGCTTTGTAACCTCGCCATGAGACCATTCTCTTATCTTTTCAGGAGATGCAAGTCCAATTTTGATGGCATCAAAATTTATAGGCTGCTCTTGATTTTTCTCGTTATTCATCGCTAACATCTCTTACAAATCTCCTTCCTTAAAATTCATCATCGAAATTACCGTCGAAATCATCGTCCAGATAATCATCATTCAAAGACTCTAATTCGTTATCCTCGTTAATTCCGCTGTATCCGTTCTCTCCAAGATCCTCATTGAAGTCGTCTGGATCTTCGCCCATATACTTCTTCACGTTCTCATTTCCGGTATCCATAGACTCTCCGAGTTCTACCTCTTCACCGTTCTCATCGAGAACTCCGACATCCAGACCAAGTGACTGGAACTCCTTAAGCAATACCTTGAAGGATTCTGGAATACCAGGAGCCGGGATATTTTCACCCTTGATGATTGCTTCGTAAGTCTTCAGACGTCCTGTTACATCATCGGACTTCACAGTCAGGATCTCCTGCAATGTATGAGATGCACCGTAAGCCTCAAGAGCCCAAACCTCCATCTCACCAAAACGCTGTCCACCGAACTGTGCCTTACCACCAAGTGGCTGCTGTGTAACCATTCCGTAAGGACCTGTCGAACGTGCATGAATCTTATCATCAACCAGATGATGCAGTTTCAGGTAATGCATGAATCCAATTGTAACTGGTGAATCAAATTCCTCACCGGTTCTACCATCACGTACCTTTACCTTACCTGTACGGTTGATTGGAACACCCTTCCACTCTTCACGGTGGTCACGGTGCTCATACAGATAATCCATAACTTCCTTCTCTGTATCATCTTTATACTTCTCATAGAATGTCTCCCAATCGGAGTTTGCATAATCATTTGCCATCTCCAGAGCATCCATGATATCATGCTCGTTTGCACCATCGAAGACTGGTGTAGATACGTTAAATCCAAGTACCTTTGCAGCAAGGCTAAGGTGAATCTCAAGCACCTGTCCGATATTCATACGGGAAGGTACGCCCAATGGGTTCAACACGATATCAAGTGGACGACCATTTGGCAGGAATGGCATATCCTCAACTGGAAGGATACGCGAGATAACACCCTTGTTACCATGACGACCAGCCATCTTATCACCAACGGAGATTTTTCTCTTCTGTGCAATGTATACACGAACAGACTTGTTTACTCCTGGTGGCAGTTCATCGCCATTTTCTCTCGTAAAGATCTTTGTATCCATAACAACACCGTAAGCACCATGTGGCACCTTCAGTGATGTATCTCTTGTCTCTTTTGCTTTCTCTCCGAAGATTGCACGAAGCAGTCTCTCCTCGGCTGTTGCCTCAGTCTCTCCCTTTGGAGTTACCTTACCAACTAAGATATCACCGGCACGAACTTCCGCACCGATACGGATAACACCGTTCTCGTCCAGATCCTTCAGGGCATTATCACCGTTTCCGGAAACTTCCTTTGTGATCTCTTCTGGTCCGAGCTTTGTATCTCTTGCTTCTGTCTCGTACTCTTCAATATGAACAGATGTATACACATCTTCCTTTACCAGTCTCTCACTCAGAAGAACGGCATCCTCGTAGTTGTAACCTTCCCATGTCATGAATCCGATCAATGGGTTCTTACCAAGTGCAATCTCACCGTTTGATGTAGATGCACCATCAGCGATTACCATTCCCTTTGTTACACGATCACCCTTCTTCACGATCGGGCGCTGGTTCATACAGTTACCCTGGTTGCTTCGGGCAAACTTGATTACATGGTACTCATCCAATGTACCATCGTCACACTTGACAATGATCTTCTCGCTGGATGACATCTCAACAACACCATCGTGTTTTGCAACAATACATACACCTGAGTCAACAGCTGCCTTTGCTTCCATACCTGTTCCAACAACCGGAGCTTCTGTACGAAGAAGTGGCACTGCCTGACGCTGCATGTTGGATCCCATGAGGGCACGGTTTGCATCATCGTTCTCCAGGAAAGGAATCATGGATGTAGCAACAGAGAATACCATCTTTGGTGATACGTCCATCAGGTCAACGTTTGCCTTCGGGAACTCAGATGTCTCTTCCCTGAAACGACCAGATACGTTGTTCTTCTTGAAGTGACCGTCCTCATCCAATGGCTCATTCGCCTGTGCAACAATATAATTATCCTCTTCGTCCGCTGTCAGATATACAACTTCATCTGTAACAACCGGATTGGCAGGATCTGACTTATCCAGCTTTCTGTATGGCGCCTCAACGAAACCATACTCATTGATTCTTGCATACGTAGCAAGAGAGTTGATCAAACCGATATTCGGACCTTCAGGTGTCTCGATTGGACACATTCTACCATAATGTGTGTAGTGTACATCTCGAACCTCGAATCCGGCACGATCTCTTGACAAACCACCCGGGCCAAGGGCTGACAGACGTCTCTTATGTGTCAGCTCAGAAAGTGGGTTGTTCTGATCCATGAACTGTGACAACTGAGAGCTTCCGAAGAACTCCTTCACGGCTGCTGTAACAGGCTTGATGTTGATCAGAGACTGCGGGGTAACAGTATCCTTATCCTGCGTTGTCATTCGCTCACGAACGACTCTTTCCATACGGGAAAGACCGATTCTGTACTGGTTCTGGAGCAATTCACCGACTGCACGGATACGACGGTTGCCCAGGTGGTCGATATCATCGTCGTTACCGATGCCATACTCCAGATGAATGTTATAGTTAATGGAAGCAATGATATCTTCCTTTGTAATATGCTTTGGTACAAGCTCGCTTACATTTGCCTCGATGGCTGCCTTTAACTCGTCCTCGTCATCGTACTCCTGTAAGAGTTTCTCTAATACCGGATAATAAACTGCTTCATGTATGCCAACTTCCTTCGGATCGAAACCTACATATTCAGAAAGATCTACCATCAGGTTTGACAGTACCTTTACATTCTTCTCTTCCGTCTGAATGTACACAAAAGGAACTGCTGCGTTCTGGATTGCAGTTGCATCCTCTCTTGTAAGAGTGGTACCTGCTGCAAACAAAACTTCACCAGTACTTGGATCAATGACATCCTCTGCCAGAACATGACCTGCAATACGATTCTTTAATGCAAGCTTCTTATTATACTTATAACGACCAACCTTCGCCAGATCATATCTTCTTGCATCGAAGAACATACCCATGAAGAGATTTGTCGCATTTTCTACTTCCTCTGGTTCGCCCGGACGAAGTCGCTTATAAAGCTCGATGACACCTGTCTCAAAACTGTTTGAAACATCCTTCTCCAAGCTCGCCATAATCTTTGGCTCCTCACCAAACAGATCAATGATCTCCTGGTTTGTTCCAAAGCCAAGTGCACGAATCAAAACTGTGATTGGCACCTTTCTATTTCTATCAACATGTACGTAAAATACATCATTGGAATCCGTCTCATACTCCAGCCATGCACCACGGTTTGGAATCACTGTAGATGAGTACAAGGTCTTACCAAATTTATCGTGATCGATTGCATAGTAGATACCAGGAGAACGAACCAACTGGCTGACGATAACTCGCTCTGCACCATTGATTACGAATGTACCTGTCTCTGTCATAAGTGGAAGATCACCCATGAAGATATCATGCTGTGCAATTTCACCTGTTTCTTCATTACGAAGATGCACATTGACCTTGATTGGAGCTGCATAAGTTGCATCACGTTCCTTGCATTCTTCAATAGAATACTTGATGTCTTCCTTACACAACTGATAATCAACCAGTTCCAAACTCAAATTGCCTGTGTAATCGACGATTGGAGAAATATCCTTAAACACTTCTCTCAAACCTTCGTCAAGGAACCACTGATATGAATTCTTCTGCACTTCGATGAGGTTTGGCATGTCCAAAACTCTCTTCTCAGTTGAAAAACTCATTCGCATACCTCTTCCCGATTTCACAGGACGCATTCTGTACTTTTTCATCGACGCATTCACCCCTTGAATTTATTTGGTTTTTTCTTTACTATCCGAATTTATAGCACACATATCCATAGTAATGACATTTTACTATACTATCATGGTTGGAAATTTGTGTCAACACACTTTTTGAAAAAAATTGCAGAAAAATAAAAAAGATTTCTTTGTATCATTTCTTAGATAAAAAATCCGGCTTGGCATCTGCCAAACCGGACATTTAATGTTTAAGTCGAAATTACTTAAGAGTAACCTTAGCGCCTTCAGCCTCAAGCTTCTCCTTGATCTCGTTAGCCTCTTCCTTAGAAGCACCTTCCTTAAGAACCTTAGGAGCGCCATCAACAACGTCCTTAGCTTCCTTAAGTCCAAGACCTGTACAGTCACGAACAACCTTGATAACCTTAACCTTGTTAGGACCAACTTCTGTAAGCTCTACGTCGAAGGAATCCTTCTCCTCAGCTGCGCCAGCACCGTCTGCACCTGCTGCTGCAACTACAACGCCTGCTGCTGCAGATACGCCGAACTCTTCCTCACATGCCTTTACAAGGTCATTTAACTCTAATACTGATAAACCTTTGATAACTTCAATAATTTCCTGAGTTGTCATAATAATAATCCTCCATTATAAATTTAAATTTGTTTTGTAATTTCCAATCTCAACGATTCCAATTAAGCTTCCTTGCTCTCAGCGATCTGCTTAATAACACGAGCAAAGTTTGTAATTGGTGACTGGATGCTTCCAAGGAACTTAGAGATAAGTTCGTCTCTGGAAGGAATTGTAGCGATTTTCTTAATGCCGTCTGTGTCGTAATGAGTACCCTCAACAACACCACTCTTAAGTTCAAGCGCTGGGTTCGCCTTAGCGAAATTAGCTGCCAATCTTGCAGGAGCTGTTGCATCTGTCTTAGAGATAACAACGGCTGTAGGTCCTTCGAGCTCGTCCTTCAAAGACTCGAACTCTGTACCAGCAATAGCAAGCTTTACCATGGTATTCTTGTATACCTTGTAAATGACATCTGCCTCTCTCATTGACTTACGAAGCTGTGTATCCTGATCAACTGTAAGTCCACGGTAATCAACCAATACTACTGACTTAGCGTCCTTAATATTCTCTTTGATTTCCTCAACGACAGGCTGTTTTAACTCGATCTTAGCCAAAGTCTTGCACCTCCTTATAATATTAACGGAAACTGCACTTAAAAGAAAAACTCCCACACCGCAGTATGAGAGTTAAAATTCGTTCATCACGATTCTTCCTCGGTAGGCGTTTTCCTGCTTATGCCTCGCGGCACCTACTGTCTACGGCAGTTCATCGTTTGCTACTTTATCACGTAAACCTATAGTTGTCAATACCCATTTTCACTTTTATTTACATTTTCCGCACAATCAGCGTATCATATCCACGATCGCGCAATTCCCGCTGTGCAATAATTGCATCTTCGATCGTATCATAATTTCCGACACGCACCTGATACAGCCCTTCATCCTCATATACCATTGCGTCGTATCCTGCATTGATAAACCGATTTGCCTGATACGATGCAGTTCCAAACGCCCGGTAGATGCCAACCAGTATCTGATAGCCGATTGGTTGCTGCGACGTTTCTTCTGCAAATACTGGAATCGTCCGTGAAATTCCATAATATTCATTTACCATCTGCGTACCGGATGCATCGTTCTCTGACTTAGCGATATACATTTCCTCTGATACAGGAGCACTTACCTGTGCAACATCGCTTCGCATATCTCCCTGCGCAACCGTATATCCGGCATCTCGGATTGTCTCATCGATGCCGCGCGCAATTGCCTCTGCTGTCTCAGAGAATTTCGTATCGAAAAGATTGTTGTCCACATCGCTGTTGATAAATCCTGCTTCTACCAGGATTGCAGGCATTCTCGTCCGCCGGAGTACCGCAAGATCCGGTCGCTCCACCACGTTGATATTCCGGTAGCCGACCTGTTCCAATTCTTTGTTCACATTTTCCGCCATTGTTGCCTTGAGTCCGGCGTTGTTATAGATCAGTGTCTGCACGCCATTGTACTGGTTTGGTGTCGGGGAGGAATTCCGGTGAATCGATACAAAGAAATCTGCACCGCTTTCATTTCCAATCCGCGCTTTCTGCACTGGCGAATCGTAGACATCGTCCGTCCGTGTGTAGACAACATCGTATCCCTGTGCCTCCAATATCTCACCGACCGCAAGTGCCAGTGCCAGCGTATCGTCCTTCTCTCTTCTTCCATTATACGTAGCACCGGCGTCATATCCGCCATGTCCGGCGTCGATTACGATTTTCACTGCCATAAAAAAGCCTCGCAAACATACACTTTCTGTATAGTTTATGCGAGACTTTTTATTTGTTGATGATTAGTGCTCCATCTTCCAGAATGCTGCGGAATATGGAGGAAGTTCAGAGCCACCACCGAAGTCGTGTGGCTGTCCGGTAATCAGATCCTGTGCGGTTCCGCATCCGGCATCAAAATGCGCCGTGTACGGCTGGTCGCTTGCATTGATTGCCACAAGCACACGCTCATGCTCCGAACGACGTTCGAAGATACACTGATGATTCGTAAGTACAACCGAACGGAATCCACCGTAGTTCAATGCTTCGCTGTGCTTCTTCGCTTCCGCGAGCTTGCTGATCCAGTCAGTCAGTTCGTTCCATTCCGGCTTCTCATAGCTCAATCTCAAGGACGGATCGCCCTCTTCTTTTCTGCCTTCTGCGCCCCACTCGCTTCCATAGTATACACAAGGGATACCCGGCATACCAAACGCAAGTGCATAAATAAGCGGCAGATGGTTCTTATTCGTCAGGATGCTTGCGACTCTTGTCACATCATGATTATCGACGAAGGACAGGAAATGCTTTCCTTTGTATCGCGTCCATTCTTCTGGTCCAAACTGCTGCAGGAGACTGTGAATGATCTCGAACATGTTCATGCAGTTGAAGCTTGAGTAAAGTCCCTTATAGCACATATAGTTTGTCGCACTGTGCAGCATGCCATCATTTACAAATACATTGTAATCGCCGTGCAGCAATTCTCCTAATAAGAAGAAATCCTGCTTCAGTCCGTCACAGTGTGCGCGCAGTCTGCGGATAAAATCGTGGTCTAAGCAATATGCCACATCCAGACGGAGACCGTCGATATCGAACTCATCGATCCAGCCCTTAACACAGGACAAGATGTGCTGGATCACTTCCTCGTTCCGAAGGTTTAATTTGACAAGGTCAAAGTTTCCTTCCCAGCCCTCATACCAGAGTCCATCGTTATAGTTGGAATTGCCATCGAAGCTGATATGGAACCAGTCTTTGTACGGGGAATCCCAACGGTTTTTCAATACATCCTGAAATGCCCAGAAGCCGCGTCCCACATGGTTAAATACACCATCCAAGACAACCTTGATTCCTGCTGCATGCAGCTTATCGACAACCTCCTTGAAATCCTCGTTCGTGCCAAGACGGCAGTCGATCTTCGTATAATCTCTCGTATTGTAGCCGTGTGTATCGCTCTCGAATACCGGTGAAAAATATATTGCGTTTGCGCCAAGCTTCTGGATGTGAGGAATCCAGTCCTCCACCTTCTTGATTCGTGACACCAGATTGCCATCGTTTTCAAATGGTGCGCCACAGAAGCCAAGCGGATAAATCTGATAAAATACGCTTTCGTTTGCCCACATAGTTTTGTCTCCTTTCGCAGAGTTTTCCACAAACATCGTTCATGTGCAACTCCCATCACTTTTGCCTTGCTTATTTTACCATTTTTTTGTAGGCTGAACAACCTTTTAGGAGCAATATGTCAAATACTGACATTTGCTCCAATATTGACATCGAGCAGCTATGCGCACAATCTGATACTCAGGCAGAATCGCTGTATGAAATCATGCTCCCACATAATCGGGCGAAAAAATACCGTCAATACAGGATTGCTCCCATATTGACGGTATTTCAATTTTATATAACTTACTTCTTGATATACAATGCGTTACCATCATAATCCAGTGTGATCGTATCACCTGCACGAAGCTCATTCGACAGGATACTCTTCGCAACCAGTGTCTCCACATTCTTCTGCAGATAACGCTTGAGCGGTCGCGCTCCGTAATGCGGATCGTAACCGGCTTCAATGACATGATCCATCGCTGCATCGGTAAGCTTCAGTGTCAGCTCCTTATCTGCAATCCGCTTATTCAGATCTGCAAGCAACAGGTTGACAATACCACTGATAGACGCCTTGTCAAGCGGCTTGAACATGATAATCTCATCCAGACGGTTCAAAAACTCCGGACGGAAATGATTCTTCAAGCCTGCCATAACCTGTGCCGATGCCTCTGGCTTGATCTCACCATTCTCATCGATACCTTCAAGCAGATACTCGGAGCCAATGTTGGATGTCATGATCAGAATCGTATTCTTGAAATCGACGGTCTTGCCCTTCGAGTCTGTGATACGTCCATCATCAAGCACCTGTAACAGTACATTGAATACATCCGGATGTGCCTTTTCTACCTCATCAAAAAGGACAACAGAATATGGCTTCCGTCTGACTGCCTCTGTGAGCTGTCCGCCTTCATCGTATCCAACATATCCCGGAGGCGCTCCGATCAGTCGTGCCACACTGTGCTTCTCCATGTACTCACTCATATCGATACGCACCATGTTTGCTTCATTATCAAACAATGCAGCAGCAAGCGACTTCGCAAGTTCTGTCTTACCTACACCAGTTGGTCCAAGGAATAAGAATGATCCAATCGGCTTTGTCGGATCCTTGATACCTGCCTTCGAACGAATGATGGAATCGCTGACTAACTGCACTGCCACATCCTGTCCAACAACACGTTTGTGCAACTCATCGCCAAGGTGCAAGGTCTTGTTACGCTCACTCTCCGTCAGCTTTGCAACCGGAATTCCTGTCCACTTTGCAACAATCTTCGCAATCTCTTCCTCTGTAACACACTCATGCACCAGGCTTCTGTCCTTCTCACTGACCTGCGCTTCCAGACGCTCCAACTCCTGCTTGATCTGCGGCAGCTTACCATATTGCAGTTCTGCTGCCTTCTCCAGATTATACTCGCGCTGTGCAACCTGAATCTGGTTATTCACATCTTCTAACTCTTCTCTAAGCTTCCGTACACGTTCAACATCCTGCTTCTCGTGTTCCCATGTTGCCTTCATCTGTTTGGACTGTTCCCGCAGTTCCTCCAATTCCTTCCGGAGTACCTCCAGACGATCCTGACTCAGATGATCTGTTTCATTCTTAAGTGCTGCTTCCTCAATTTCCCGCTGCATGATCTTTCTGGAAATCTCATCCAATTCGGCAGGCATCGAATCAAGTTCTGTCTTAATCATCGCACATGCTTCATCAACCAGGTCGATTGCCTTATCCGGCAGGAAACGATCTGTGATATAACGATTTGAAAGTGTTGCCGCACTGACCAATGCACCATCGCTGATCTTGACACCGTGGAACACTTCGTAACGGTTCTTGATACCTCGCAGGATGGAAATCGTATCTTCCACGGTCGGCTCATTTACCATAACCGGCTGGAAACGACGTTCCAATGCCGCATCCTTCTCAATGTATTTCCGATATTCATCCAGCGTTGTCGCACCGATACAGTGCAGCTCACCACGCGCAAGCATAGGCTTCAGCATATTGCCCGCATCCATAGAGCCCTCGGTCTTACCAGCTCCGACGATTGTATGAATCTCATCGATAAATAAGATCAGATGACCTTCGGAATTCTTCACTTCATCAAGGACTGCCTTCAGACGTTCCTCGAACTCACCACGATACTTGGCACCCGCTAACAGTGCACCCATATCCAATGCGAAAATATCTTTATCCTTCAGCGAATCCGGCACATCGCCACGCACGATACGCTGTGCCAGTCCTTCGATTGCGGCAGTCTTACCAACACCCGGTTCACCGATTAAGACCGGATTGTTCTTTGTCTTACGGGACAGGATTCGGATAATATTTCGGATCTCATTGTCACGACCGATGACCGGATCCAGCTTCTGCTCCCGCGCCCGCTCTACCAGGTTGTATCCATATTTATTCAATGCATCGTAAGTATCCTCTGGATTATCACTTTCTACCTTCCGGTTGCCACGGATATTCGCCAGCACCTCAAGGAATTTACCTCTTGTGATACCATACGCATTTATCACTCGCTTGATATCCTTATCTGCCTTCTCAAGCAGACCCAAGAAAATGTGCTCGACAGAAATGTAGTCATCACCCATCTGTTTTGCTTCTTTTTCTGCCTGAATCAATGCCTTGGAAAATTCCGGACTTGTAAACAACTGTCCGCCCGATACCTTCGGCCGGTTTGCAACCAGTTTCTCACATTCGCCGGTAAACGCATCCATATTGATTCCCATATTCGTAAGCAGCTTCGCAATCAGACTGTCTTCCACCGTCACAAGTGCATACATTAAATGCGCCTGCGTCAGTTCCTGATTGTTATACTCATACGCAAGCTTCTCACAACTTTCTATTACCTCTAATGACTTCTTTGTAAACTTTTCAGCATCCATACTTCTCAACTCCCTTCCGGATCTGTATCTCTCTTTCTGTTCTAGTTGAAGTATAACACATATAGCAAATTAGTCAACAAGCAATACTATCCAATATTTTAATCTGTTTTCTTCCTGTTATTCGTCATTTTGCACAATTTGGATTGTGAACATTGTATAGTGGCGGTCCGTATACAATAAAAAAGGACCGCACCCCGCAAGTACGATCCTCTTTTGTTTCCATATTATTTGCTTTACAATCCGGCTACATCGTGACGAAGATAAACTTACATACAAACAATGCAGCGATAACTGTAATTACGATATCCTTCTTCTTGTAATTGCCTGTGAACAGAGCGATTACAACATAAGCGATTGCACCGATACCGATACCATTTGAGATAGAATATGTCAAAGGCATCATGATCAATGCAAGGAACGCAGGAACTGCTGAAAGCATATCGTCCATATCTACCTTTGCAAAGTTTCTGGCCATAAGAACACCTACATAGATCAGAGCCGGTGCAGTTGCACAGCTTGGGATCACGCTTGCAAGCGGGCTTAAGAACAAACAGAATACGAAGCAAAGTGCTGTTATAATACTTGTAAATCCTGTTCTACCACCGGCACCAACACCAGATGCAGACTCTACGAATGTTGTACATGTAGATGTACCGAGCAGAGCACCGGATACTGTACCGATTGAGTCACAGAGCATACACTCATTCATGCTGATCGGATCACCATTCTCATCCATCATGTTTGCAGATGCGGCTGTACCATAGATGGTTCCGATCGTATCGAACATGTCTACGAGACAGAATGCTACGATCAGCATAATTCCGGAGAATACACCGCCGACATACGAACTGTTAAATGCGGCATCCCATGCGTCACCATTAAATACGCCTAAGAAACCTACTTTTGCAAAATCCTTGAAAGACTGGGAAATATTGCTCATATCAAAAGAAGGTACCTCCCACATAAACAGATAATAAAGTACTGCTGATGCAAGGATTCCAATAATCACGTTTGACTTAATTCCCTTCTTCGCAAGGATTGCAATGATAAGCACACCGAGCAAAGCGACGACAACCGGTACAATCTGATGCCATACATCCAGACCTGTTACCATCACGCCGTCAACCTCTGTACCGATCTGCTTGATTCTGCCATGGAAATCGTAGAACTGTACAAATGTGTACTGGTTGTCCTCGATGATACCTGCATTCTTGAAACCGATCATTGCGATGAACAGACCGATACCTGCAGGAATTGCTTTCTTCAGGCACTCCGGCATAGATACTGCAATGTACTTACGAAGTCCGGTTACGGAAAGAAGCAGAAATACAATACCTGACAAAAATACGATAACAAGACCTGCCTGATAGCCTGTCTTAACATCCTCGCCAGCGAAGAAAGAGCCAGCTACGAAGATTGTACAGAAGAAGGAATTGAGTCCCATTCCACACGCCTGTGCAAACGGCATATCTGCAACAAATGCCATCAACAACGTACCGATGATCGCTACGATGATAGATGCGATGTATACAGAATTCCAAATCTGTCCCATAGTTCCCGGATCAGCTCCTAATCCGACAAGCCATCCATTTGCGCCCTCTGCAGCAACCTGATTCGGGTTTACAAAGATAATGTAAGCCATTGCGAAGAAGGTTGTGATACCTGCGAAGATCTCAGTCTTAAGCGTTGATCCTCTCTCTTTGATCTTAAAAAACTTTTCCACTTTTTTAAGTCTCCTCTCTATTGTTTTTATTAATCACCGATCTTCATGCGCGGAATGAAGATACGGGATACTTTCTTTTTGTCGTCCTCTTTCAAGGAACCCATCGCCTGTTTGCAGAAATAATTTTGCGCCTCCAACTTTTCACGCCCCCTCAGATCCTGTTTTGCATATGAGCCATCCGGCTGCATAATATGTGCTTTCAATGTATCGGAAAGCTGAATCTCCAAAATCTCAATCACCCGTTTTTTGAGGTCTTCATCCTCAACCGGGAATGTAATCTCCACTCGTTTGTCCAGATTTCTAGGCATCCAGTCGGCACTGCCCATATATACATCTTCGAATCCATCATTATAGAAATAAAAGATTCTCGCATGCTCCAGGAAGTTACCTACAATGGAACGCACCGTGATGTTCTCGGAAAGTCCCGGAATCCCTGTCTTCAGACAGCAGATACCACGTACGATCAGTTCGATTTTCACGCCCGCATTGCTCGCCTCATACAGTGCACGGATAATCGTCGGATCACACAGGGAATTCATCTTGGCAATGATCTTAGCACTCTTACCCATACGTGCATTCTCTGCCTCCCGGTCGATCAGTGCAAGGAATCGATCCTTCATCCAGATCGGAGCTACAAGCAGTTTATTCCATGCTGGCGGCTCGGAATAACCCGACAACATATTAAAGACTGCGGTTGCATCCTCCCCTATCGCATCCGATGCAGTCAGCATACCCATATCTGTATATAACTTTGCTGTCACATCATTATAGTTACCAGTTCCAAGATGAACATATCGCTTGATGCCATCTTCTTCCCGTCTGACAACGAGTGCAATTTTGGAATGCGTCTTTAATCCTACCAAACCATAAATAACATGGCAACCCGCTTTTTCCAGTTTTTTTGCCCAATTTATATTATTTTCTTCATCAAATCGTGCTTTTAACTCAACAAGTACCGTTACCTGCTTGCCATTTTCCGCTGCAAGTGCAAGTGCTGCAATGATTGGAGAATTGCCACTGACACGGTACAACGTCTGCTTGATCGCAAGTACATCCGGATCAATTGCCGCCTGTTTGATGAACTCAATGACCGGTGTAAACTCATCATACGGATGGTGTAACAGGATATCCTTCTTCTTGATCTGGTCGAAGATATTCGCATCGAGATCCAATCCCTTCACCGGCTGTGGGATGTATTTCTTATTCTTCAAATGATCAAAGCCATCGAGTCCACGTACCTTTCCAAGGAACGTAAGATCAAGTGGTCCATTTACCGAATAGACATAATCGCTGTTGACATTTAACTGTTTCTTCAATTCTTTCAGCAGACGCTTATCCATCTCTGCTTCCACATCGAGCCGGATAACCTCGCCCCACGCACGCTTCTTAATCTGCTTTTCGATCTCCTTCAACAGATCGGACGCATCGTCCTCGTCGATTGCAAGGTCTGCATTTCGCATAATTCTGTATGGATACGCGCAAATGATCTCGTAATTTAAGAAGAGCTGATTCAAGTTCTTCTCAATGATCTGCTCGAGCAGAATGATCTCTCTGCATCCGTCCTCGCCCGGAATCTCAACCACACGTGGCAACACGGATGGTACCTGTACGGTTGCAATGTCAATAACATCCTTCTTCTTATCACGGATCAGTGCACCAATATTTAAAGTCTTGTTGCTGATCAGTGGAAATGGTCTCGAAGAATCAACTGCCATCGGCGTAAGTACCGGATACACTTCCTTCTCAAAATATTTATCTACGAACTTGCTCTGCTTCTCGTTTAAGTCCTCATAATGCTTAACAAGCTTCAGACCATTTTCTTCCATTGCAGGAAGAATCTGGCGGTTCAGTGTGCTGTACTGGCTCGCAATCATGTTCTTCGTCTCAGGAATAATCAGATCGAGCTGCCCCTGCGGCGTCAATCCTGCAATGTCCTTCTTCTTTACATCTGCGTGTACCAGATCGATCAGAGATGCTACACGCACCATGAAGAACTCAGACAGATTTGATTCTGTGATACTCAGGAAATTCAGGCGTTCAAACAGTGGAATTGACTTATCCTTCGCCTCATTTAAGATTCTGTAATTAAACTGTAACCAGCTCATCTCACGGTTATAATAATTTTCCGGTTTTTCCAATAATTTTTTGTCCATTCCTTACACACTCCTTTTCACCCGAAGTACCGGTCTGATTCCATAGATCTGCTCAAAGAAATCTGCACGTGCTTCAAAAAGTCCCGCCTCCAGTGAGATATCTTCGTATGTCTTTGCCAGAATAATCAGCTTTCCGTCTTTCAATGTCACGGAAATATCTTCGATCTTCTGCATATGGCTCTTATCGAGAATATTCGCAATTCGTAAGATTGCTGCAAGCTTCGCGATCACAATATAATCACAGCCATCAAGTTCTGCTGATATCTTATCCTTCGATGGAAGATACAGTGGGTTGTACTTGACTACATTTGCCACTTCCATACGCTCTTTGTGCGAAAGTCCAAGGATCTCAGTATTTGCTACTATATAATAGGAATTTCTCGCTCCATCATGCAGATTGATGAAATTACCACATTCATGCAGAAGTGCCGCAATCTGAAGCTGCAGACGCTGCATCTTATCCAATCCAAACGGCTTACGAACCACATCGAAGATCTTCAGTGCAAAATATGCGGTCTGCTCCACATGATTCCGATTGCAGCGATACCGCTTCGCAATGTTATTCGCCGTTGCAAGAATATCTTCCTCAAAATTGTGATTGAACACGACACGGCTTCCTTCGTCCATGTAATTTGCCACGATACACTCGCAGAAATCCACATCCGGCACATACATTTCCTCTGCCTTACAGTTGTTCAGGAACGACTGGTAGATTGTGATGTTCGGTAACATCAGCGTCGCACGCTCGTATGGAATACCGTATTTTTCCGCGAGCTCCTGCGCCGGCATACTGATAACACGCTTGTACATCGCATCAAACTGCGCCCGCGTGATCACATCCTTGATGGAAAGTTCCGGCACGATCTTCTTCAGGGAGCTTACGACCTCACCAACAGCGATAATGTTCTTGATTTCTTTATCCTTCAGATAAATATTTCGGAACGATACAATATCATTATCTACATAGTCTGCCATGATCTCATCCAGTCTTCCAGACTTGTGCCCGATGAGTGCCAGATAATCACGAACACGCACCGCACCAATCGGGATATTCTCTGTGACAACCAGATTGTTCTTATCAAACAGGGAAATCTGCACGCTTCCAGCACCGACATCAACGAACGCTGTGTTCTTGCTGACAACCTGATGGAAATCCGAATACTTCGCAACCAGTCCCTTGAAGCTGATATAACGCTGTTCCGAGTTACTCAGAACCTGTACACGGATACCTGTGGTATGCTCGATCACATCCAGCACCAGATCCATGTTATCTGCCTCACGTACCGCACTCGTCGCATAGGCACGGTATTCTGTGATCTTGTATTCTTCCATTTTATGTTTTAAGCCTTCGAGTTCTTCGCAAATCATTTTGATCGACTCCCGGCTCAGTTTTCCTTCGCGATAGGTGTCCCGCCCAAGCTCCAGTATCCGGCTGACACTGTCGATCTGACGAAACGTTTTTCTACCATTTACCTGGAAGATCTTCATGGATATCTCGCTGCTTCCCACGTAGATGGCGGCAAACATTTTGTATGCCATAGTTTTTACCTCCCTATTTCATCCGCAGATAATTATCCGACATTTCCTGTATGTCTCATGCAGAACACTGCTATTATCCATACGCAGACGCGCTCTCGGTCACTTCCGCACATAGCAGACACTAAGCTCCTAACACATCATTCTGCGAATGAATGCGTTACTCGCTAAGTGCTGATGTGCTCCAATGGTCTGCGTTAGGATAAATACCAGTGTCCCGCATGATTTCTACACATCGATTGTATCGGATAATTATCTGCTCATTTATATACTTCCGGTTACAATGCAAATGGCATAAGCATGTCATTTGCCGCTCCCTTGAATATAGTTTTTCTTATATTGTAGTTTAATCTTTTTTGTTTTGTAATATTTCCAGTAGTTCGATGATCGTCTTATGGTAGCCCGGATGGTAGGCATATGGTGCGATTTCGGCAAGTGGTTCAAGCACGAACGCGCGCTTTGCCATCTCCACATGCGGCACCTTCAGCGTGTCTTCCATGATCATTTCCTGATCATAGAGCAAAATGTCAATGTCCAAAGTTCTTGGACCCCAGTGGATCAGCCGCTTTCTGCCGGCACCCTGTTCAATATCGTTGATAACAGCCAGCAGATCCTGTGGAGAATAGATTGTCTCAATCTCCAGACAGCCATTTAAGAAATCATCCTGTTCCACATCGCCATATGGTTCTGTTATTATATAGGAAGAAACCTTTGTCACCTGAATATACTCATCTTTGTTCAGCTGATCGACCGCATAGTCAAGGTATGCCTCCTTATCTCCGAGATTGGAACCGATACCCAGATACGCAATATGTCTGCCTCTTGTAATATCCACGCAGACCGTATCAAAGTCCATCGGAATAGGAGCCCCCGGCTTGCTTACAATCACATGAACCATCTTTATCTGTGGATAGGCAAGCAAAATCGCATCTGCAACATTCTCCGCTGCTGCCTCAATCAGATCATAGCTTTCCTCCTGCATCGTCCGCCGGATCAGTTCACATACTTCTGCATAATTGACCGTTTTGTCCAGATCATCTGTCATGCCTGCCGCATGCAGATCCACATCCATAGATACAGTTACATAGAATTTCTGTCCATTTCTTTTTTCTTCTGCAAGGACACCGTGATATGCAAATATCTCTAAATCTTTAATCCATATTTTATCCATTTCTTTTCTGTCCTTTTCCGTCTCCTATTCCATAGCAAATGCCCTGACAGCGTTATGACACACGCCTGCCATCTTATGCCTTGAGCATTGCATCTGTCATCGCAAGCGCACGCACATTTTTCTTCACATCATGTACACGGAAGAAGCTGCACCCCTTCACCAGTCCTAAGACAGAAGTTGCCATTGTTCCTTCCTCTCTCTCGTCAACCGGCAGATTCAGTGTATTTCCAATCATGGATTTTCTCGAAGTTCCAAGCAGTACCGGATATCCGAGTGCAACCAGATCCTCCAGATGGTTCATAAACTTTAAGTTCTCTTCCGTAGTCTTTGCGAATCCAATCCCCGGATCTAAGATGATCTTATCGTCGGCAAGTCCTGATGCGTGCGCAATCTGTACGCACTCCTTCATGTCTGCGATCACATCCGCAATAAAATCATTGTATACCGCTTTCTTCCGGTTGTGCATCAGGCAGACCGGAATCTGGTATTTCGCGCAAAGCGGTGCCATCTCATCATCCCATTTAAATCCCCATATATCGTTGATCAGATCGGCACCAGCCAGAATTCCCGCCTGAGCCACCTGATATTTGTATGTATCTAACGAAACCGGAATCTCAAACCGTTCCTTGATTGCCTCAATCACGAAGCAGGTACGTTCAATCTCTTCCGCAACCGAAATCTTCACATGTCCCGGCCGAGTCGACTCTCCGCCAACATCAATGATATCGGCGCCTTCCTTGATCATTTCTTCTGTATGCTTCAACGCCGCATCCAGATCTCCGTACTTTCCGCCATCCGAGAAGGAATCCGGTGTCACATTCAGGATTCCCATCACAAAAGGACGTTTTCCAATTTCAAAGTCACGTTTTCCAATCGTTATAACCTGTTTTTTCATAATTTATAAGCCCTCATTTTCATTCTTGTCCATAATTATTATTATTTTAACATTTTTATCATAAAACTGCCACCGATTTATCTATATTTTTTTATTAACAATTTTTAGAATCGTTTAGATTCCATACATCGCATATGATTCCGAATAGTATATTTTTCCATGCAAATCATTATCTCTGAGGGTTGTTTTGCAAATAATATCCTCAATAGAAAAAGGCTGCCGACAAGCGACAACCTTTTCCCGTGTAGACAGGTTTGATATTACATAGCCTTTTTGTAAAGAGCTACGATATCCTTCTTCGTAGAGCGGCGTGGGTTCACCATGATGTTTCCGCTCTTCATGGCATCGTCTGCCATGACATCGATCTTGTCTTCCGTCACTCCTACTTCTGTAAGATTTGCAGGAATTGAAAGACTATTATTCAACGCTCTGATCGCATCCACCAGCATATCCGGTGTGAAGCTCTCATCGCTTCTGTGTGTCTCACTCACATATTCGTAGATTTTCTTATATTTACCTTTATCCGCAAGCTTGTTATAATCCAGAATCGTCGGAAGCAAGATTGCATTTGCCACGCCATGTGGTACATCGAAATACGCACTGACCGGATGACTCATCGCATGTACATTGCCAAGTCTCGCCCACGAAAATGCAATACCCGCAAAGAGGGAACCAACCAGCATATCACTGGCGGCATCGACATCCGTACGATTTGCCACGTAAGCCCGGATCGAACGCCCGATCAGTTCCATCGCCTTCTCAGACATCGCCTCGGAAAACGGAGAAGCATCCGTCGAGATATACGACTCACACGCATGGATAAATGCATCCATTCCACACGCTGCTGCCACAGAAGCAGGAGCCGTTGCAATCAGATCCGGGTCTAAAATCGCGTACTTTGGAATCAGTTCATAACTGAATACCGTCAGCTTGTAGTTCCGGCTGTGATCGGTAATAACCGAAAATGCAGTTACCTCAGAACCTGTACCAGCAGTCGTTGGAATCGCAATCTGCGGAACAATCGGTCCCGGCACCTTGCCTCCACCTTCGTATTCTGTAATGCTTCCACCGTATTTTGCGATAACACCGACAGCCTTTGCCACATCCATCGGAGAACCACCGCCAAATGCCACAATGAAATCCGCGCCACATTCCTTGTACAGCTTCGTTGCCTTTTCGACCGTCTCAACCGAAGGATTTCCTTCGGTCTCCGTAAATGCATCCGCCGGAATCCCAACATCTGCCAGAGACTGTTTACATGTATCCACCAGTCCCATCTTGTTCAGATGGGGACCGGAGATGATAAGGGCATGTGTGCCGCCAAGTTTGGTTGCGCATTCACCTAATTTCTTAATAGAACCTGCACCAACAATGATATCCTGCGGCACAGAAAAGCTAAAATTCTTCAATCTAATTCACCTTGCCTTTATTTTGAAAGTGCATTCACTGTCTCTTCCAGAATTGCATATGCCTTGTCACAATCTTCTCTGCTTGCAATCAGTGGTGGAACCATACGAATGACATGCGAACCAATTGCTGTGATCAGAAGCTTTCTGTCAAATGCACCATGCTTCACATCAACAGCACCGATTGTATCATCAAACTCAACACCGATCATCAGTCCCATACCACGAACCTCTTTCACATGTGGAAGGTTCTTCAGCTTATCCATGAAGTACGCACCAACTTCTTTTGCATTGCCTGCAAGATCGCGGTCAAGAAGCTCGTTTACTTCCGCATAAGCGGCTGCACAGCTGACCGGATGTCCACCGAATGTTGTACCATGGGAACCCGGTGTAAATGCGGTTGCAACTTCCGCGGTTGCACAGATGGCACCGATTGGCATACCGCCACCAAGTCCCTTCGCCATAGAGACGATATCCGGCTTGATACCATAGTTCATGTAGCACATCGGCTGACCGGTTCTGCACCATCCGGTCTGTACCTCATCAATCAGGAGCAGCATATTATTCTCATCGCAGAACTTACGAAGTCCTGTCATAAACTCGTAGGTTGCAGGATGGACACCGCCTTCACCCTGGATTGGCTCGATCATGATCGCGATCGTATTCTCGGTACAAGCATCCTTAAATGCCTGCAGATCATTGTATGGCGCATAAGAAAAACCATATGTCATCGGTCCGAAGCCAACCTGACAGCCATTGCCCGGCTGACCAGTTGCGGACATCGCACCAAATGTTCTACCATGGAAGCCCATCTTTGCAGTTACGATATGATAACGGTTTGGTCCGTAATGCTCAATACCATATTTTCTTGCCATCTTGATCATGGCTTCGTTTGCCTCTGTACCGGAGTTCTGATAGAAGATCTTATCCATACCGATTGTTGTACACACCTTCTCAGCCAGCAATGCCTGCGGAATCGTGTACGGATAGTTGAATGTATGCATGATATCATCGACCTGATCTTTTACGGCTGCAACAACCTTCGGGTTTCTGCTTCCGGCATTATTTACCGCGATACCTGCATAGAAATCCAGATACGGAGTTCCATTTTCATCGTACATGTACATGCCCTCGGCTGTCTCTGCCAAGAAATCAAAACGCTCGTATGTATCGATCATGTACTTGCTTACCTTATCCTTGATGTCCTGCTTTGTTAATCCAAGATCCTTTAATTTCATAATAAACGCCTCCTAAATATATAAAATGTTTTCGTTACTTTATAATGCCTTTAATCTTCATGTAATCCTTGATCAGCTTCACACTGTCCTCGATTCCGACCTTCTCACTGTTGATCGTCAGATCGTAGTTGACCGGGTTCGTCCAGTAATTTCCATGTGTATAATACTTGTAATAATCGGCACGGAACTTATCCGTATGCACGATCGTCGCCGTCGCAACATCCTCGGTCACGCCCATATGCTCCATCGTCCGCTTCACACAGAAATCACGTGGTGCCTCTATGTAGATGCTTACAATATTCGGTCTGCCCCGCAGGATGTAATCGGCACATTTTCCAACGATGACACACGATTCGGTATCCGCTAAGTTCTCAATGATCTGCTTCTGATACTCAAACAGCTTATCATCTGACACGAACTTCTCATTCCGGCTGATATAGCTTTTCGCCCGTGGCAAGCCTTTTAAGAAGCTGGAGAAGCCGCCATTCGAACGAACCTTCTCGTTGACCTCCTGAAATAACTTCTCATCGAGTCCGCTCATCTGGGATGCCAGTGTCAGGATTCGGTTTTCGTAGCAATGGATGCCAAGCTCCTTCGCAAGCTTCGATGCGATTTCCTTTCCGCCGGTACCAAAGCCTCTTGCAAAAGTAACAACATAATTTTCCATATTTTTCCCTCACAATCTATCTACACTTTTTGAAACCATTTTCAAGCAAGGTTGCTATGCGATGAATCTGCTTAAGAACTCTCTGCTTCGATCGTTCTTTGGATTCGTGAAGAACTCCTCTGGTGGTGCATCCTCCACAACATAGCCCTTATCCATGAACAACACACGGGACGATACATTCTTGGCGAAATCCATCTCATGTGTCACGATCAACATCGTGAGTCCGGAGCTTGCAAGCTCCTTCATTACATTTAATACTTCACCGACCATCTCCGGATCGAGCGCGGATGTCGGCTCATCGAACAGCAGCACCTCCGGATTCATACAGAGCCCTCTGGCGATTGCCACACGCTGCTTCTGTCCACCGGATAACTGCTCCGGTCTGGCGTTAATGTATGGTGCCATGCCAACCTCTTTCAAATGCTTGATTGCACGATCGAACGCCTCTTCCTTGGATACATGCAGGACCTTTCTGGCGCCCTCCATACAGTTTTCCAGCACCGTCATATTGTTAAATAAGTTGAAGGACTGGAACACCATGCCAACTCTGGAACGAAACTCATTAATCTCCTTCTGGACATTCCGGATCTCCTTACCATGGTACAACACCTGTCCACTCGTCTGTGTCTCCAGCTTGTTCACGCACCGGAGCAAGGTTGACTTACCGGAACCGGACGAACCAAGGATACAGATCACCTCGCCCTTCTTCACTTCAAAATCAATCTTCCGCAAAACCTCATGATCACCGAAGGATTTGCTTAAGTCTTTTACTTCAATAATACTTTCTTCATTGTTTTTACTCATAAGCTCACCCTCCTACTGTTTGTCTTCCATATATTCCACAGCAAGCACATAATCTTTTTTTCCTGCCATCTTTTTCTCGATAAATAAGAACAACCGGTTAAATGCCACACAAAGCACCAGATAGATTAGTGCGATTACAAGATACGATTCAAAATACTTGTAATATGTACCACCGACCGTTTTTGCCTGCATGAACAACTCCTGAATACCGATTACATTCAACACAGATGTCATCTTCAGGTTCGTCAGGAATGTGTTCGCCATCTCTGGGATAATGTTCTTGAATGCCTGTGGAAGGATTACATAGAACATTGCCTGCATCGGCGACATTCCCATTGCCAGAGCACCTTCACGCTGTCCGGCATCAATGGATTTGATACCTGCACGTACGGTTTCTGACATATACGCACCTGTATTTAATACAGTTACGAGAATACCTGCAATGATCGGGTTGATGTTCACACCGCCCTGACGGAGACCGAAGTATACGATCATCGCCTGTACGATCATTGGTGTTCCTCGGAACAACTCTACATATAAGAAACAGATAAATTTGAAGAATTTGATAATTCCCTTTTTGATCGGATTATCTTCTTTGTGAATTTTGATATCTCCGACAATACCTACGATATAACCAAGTATGAAACCTACGATCGTACCGATCACAGATACATACAGGGTAATCCATGTTCCCTGCAAGAACATGCTCGAATACTTTTCGGCAAGAAATGCCATCCATTCAAAGATATTGTTCGGGGATGATATACTTAGAATAGCACCCATATGATTTCCTCCTGTCCTACACGTTTTTTATAATTCCTCCGCAGCCTGAAATCCTGAAAGGCTGCGGGGGGGATCATAATCTAATTAGCTGCTGGCTGTAAGCTGACTGCCTCTTCCATTGTCTTATCCATCTCAGCCTTGTCATTCCATCCGATGGCATCCATCGCCTTCTGAATCTCATCCCGACGGGCGGTATCATCTTTTCTTGTTGCGATACATACATTTGTCATTTCCTCATCGCCCACGAACTTGTCATTGTCATCCAGATAGATAATTGCCAGATCATCGTTTGTCATCGCTGCAGATTCTGCTGTCGGTGCATCAATGACACACACATCAGCCGTTCCATTTGAGATCGCCATAAAGCATTCAGCCGTTGTCTCATAATTTGCACCAAGTGTTGCATCCGGTACCTGATCAAGCAGGTTTACCCATCCGGTACCAAGCTGTGTCGTAAGTGTTACATTCTTTCCTGCCAATTCAGATAAGCCCTTGATTCCTTCCAATCCAGAACCTTTCTTAACAACTAAGCAGTTTGTTCTATAATAGTAAGGATCTGTAAATGAATAAGATGCCTCACGTTCCTTCGTACGACCCATACCTGCGATGATCACATCGTAATCGCCAGCATCGAGTGACATTCCGATGGAATCCCATTCTACCTTGTGGATTTCCAATGACTTACCCATCTGCTTTGCAAGCTTCTCTGCTACAATTACGTCATATCCATATGCATACATGTTTGTTCCGTAGATTGGAACTGCCTTTTCACCATTTGCAAGCTCATCCGTTTCCTGTGACCAGTTGAATGGAGCATATGCACATTCCATTCCGACTCTTAATACACTGTCATCACTGGATGAATCCTTCTTTCCACAACCGGTAAGAGATGTCAATGCCAATGTTGCTGCAAGCACCATGCTGATTAATTTTCTTTTCTTCATAAACATCATCCTCTCTTTCTTCTCACATTTTTCTTAATTTTCTTAAGTCCTTACCTTTGACTTGGCTGTATTATGTGCCTGTAACGTTATTTTGTCAACACAGATAAGGGATTTCCTAATTTATTTAAAGTTTTGGGGAGTTCATTTTTTATTTTTAGAAAAATAGAGAGGTTTTCTTATTATTTTTATGTTGTTGCACAGCTTTATCAAGTCGAATTTTATTTTTGCTTGTGTTTCCTTTGTGTAAATCAATTTACAGTTGTTTTTATCAAGCTTTGTTTTTTGTCAATTTCTTTACACCCGTCATAAACAAAAAAGCAGCCGTTTTTTTCCCGACTGCATTCTTCTTGTATATGAAACTTAATATCGAATTGTATGGTTCTTCTTTTCCTCTGACCAGTAACACTGTTCCTGCACGGGGCAGTCAAAACAGTTTCTAGACTGCTTATCCGCATCATACAGCAATGTTGCAAGCGATCTTGCCTGCTCACTCGGTGCCTTATGTCTGCCGATTGCATCACAGATTTCAGCACATTCATGCTCTGTATATCCACATGCCAGAAGGATAGGTCGTGCCAGCTCGGCTCCCGCCTCATGATGGGATTTCCCGGAAGCATACTCCTCACATCTTCCGATATCGTGCAGCAATGCCATTGCATAGATCACATCCTGCCGGAAGGAAAGTCCCTGTTCCAGATTCTTTATATATCCGATTCTTGCCACATCCAGACTATGCTCGATTCCATGCAGGCAGAACACACGCGTGCGTTCCTGCTCCCTGATCCGACGCATATACACCTGAAATTCCGGATGCGCGAGAATTTTATCTACTCGCTCCATTGTTTTCATCTCCGCTTTCTAATTGCAGATACTCTGCCAGAAAAGATAA
>ERZ779904.144-NODE-144-length-28502-cov-4.43013_pt1 | contig 28502 bp, 30 predicted proteins | sample MGYA00511549_ERZ779904 | MGnify/ENA primary metagenome ERZ779904 (study PRJEB29588, sample SAMEA2151391) | human gut metagenome | biome: human gut; feature: human-associated habitat; material: faeces | place: Denmark | collected 2008/2010 ...
ATGGTTAAGGATTATGGAGTAAGTGCCAAATGGTTGCTTACTGGATTTGGAAGAATGTTTGAAGAACAAAAATAGCCCCATGCAAACATTATTAGTCTGCATAGGGCTATTTCTTACAAACATTCTATATCATAAATTAGCGAGCCATCTTTTACCGCTTTTGGTTTTAAACCAAATTAAGATTCCAATGCCTATTACTGAGCATATAGAGAAAAACATAATCATAAAATCCATATTTCTATCTTTTTAAAATGTTATAACCTATAGAAGCAAATATATATGTCAGTAGCATTCCTGTTGCGAGCAACACCCCTTGTTTTATCTGAGGCTCATCAATTATCAGCGAAACGCCCCCAACTAAAGCCATAGCCGTAAATACAAGTTTAGCCAAGTCGTAGAAGAATTTTCCAAGCGTTTCCCTACTTGTTCTTTCTTTCTCCTTGACCTCTTTCTTAGCTTCTTGTTGTACGCTCCAATTACCCATATAAACTACTATTTTCTACAAAGGTACAAAATCCCCGCTTATTTGGAAACAAAAACCTATATATTTTTGATACGTCATTATAAATATAACACTGCAAGACTATTTTTATAACAAATAATACACTATATTTGCTGCTGAATTAAAATATCACTAAATAGCATTGGCTATTGTTGTAGGGATTAAGAAAACGACCAAATTTCAGAAACAGCCCTCAGACAATTTGCTAATGCCTGCGCTTTGCGTGGGCATTACTCTTGTATGGGCTGTTAGGTGCTTGGTCGTACCTCTTAATCCTCGGAGTAATCCCACGCTTTCGTGTGTATTACAGTAGCTTGCTAAGTACAACCGTTAAATACACACTTATGAAAACTTTGCTAATGCTTTGCCTGATAGCTTTGATAACAGGATGTAATAGCGACACTCCGCAACGTAAAGCTGAGAAACTAATAAATAGGTATTTGGAGAATAATTTAAAAGACCCTGATAGTTATGAGTGTATGGATATGGGGAAAATAGGAATAGTCACACCTATGTCTAAAGCATTAGTGGAAACCGTTAAAAGAGCAACGGATGGAGAGTTCCCAACAGATAGCATTAACTCAAAATTAGAACAAATCAAAGCTATGTTTGAAAACAAGGGTATAAATCCATACGATACTTTAGCTTGGGAGATTTCCCATAGATATAGAGCCAAAAACTCCTATGGGGGATATGCAATTACTAATTGCACTTATCATTTCAACAAAGATATATCGGACATAATTAGCGTAGAAACAAAATAGAATCTACCAAAGTAAAATTACGGCACTTCCATAAGTGCCTTTTTTTGTTCTTCCCCCACACCCCTATTTCATATATTTACTCTTAATTAACTATATAATATTATATATTAGTATATATTATCCCTTATAACTTGCATAAAATTTTGCCTAAGCAAAAATAGGCTTGTAAATCACTGAACTATAACAGCTTACAAATTTTGCTTAGGCAAACGAAAAAAGGCTATATTTTTGCTTAGGCAAAATAACGCTTATAACACACTGTATTTCAATCATTTGCAAATTTTGCTTAGGCAAAACGCTATTTTTAGGCTTAAAAATAACTATTTATTTGATTATCAGAATATTACAATTTTTGCTTAGGCAAAATCATTTTGCTTAGGCAATTTGCTTAGGCAAAATCTGCAACTATCTGATTATCAGAGATAATACAGATTTAGAGGATAGATAAACACCTATTAAAATTTTGCCTAAGCAAAAATAGGCTTGTAAATCACTGAACTATAACAGCTTACAAATTTTGCTTAGGCAAAACATGCTTATTTTTGGGTATATACTTCTTTTCTGTTACATCATCCAAAGATAGCTTGACATAATCCAATACCTTACGGTTGGCAGCATCTATGCTGTCCCACGATTTCGCAATATAAATATCCGTCACTCTCATATTTTCGTCCACGTGGTTAAGAGCTGTGTGAACGGTGTATTTATCTACTCCGGCTTCATTGCTTGCAATGGTTGCCCATGTATGGCGTGCTGCGTAAAACTCCAAATCATCTATTCCCAAATCATCACCAATCTTTTTCAAACCCTTGTTAATTGCAGCCGTAAAGCTATCCACGCTTGAATACAGCTTGTAGAAATTAAAGACCCTTTGCCCGGTATGGTCTTTATATTTTTTCATAAGGGCTTTTAGTTCAGGCTCTATCCTCACAGATATTTCCGCTTTGTCGGCTCTCCGATTCTTTGTTTTTGTCCGTTGGTATGTAATTCGTCCTTTCTTCAAATCCGTACAAGTGTACAAATCTACCGCATTCATTCCGATTAAGCAGAAACTCAAAAGAAAGACATCCTTTGCGAGATTGTACCTGTTTGTCCCCGGTTGCATAATCAAAGAATAAGGCAGCTCCGAAAATTTACGAAGTAAATCCGTAGAAATAGCCCTTTTTCTTGTAACTGGAACTTTGGGAATTTCCACCCTCTTAAAAGGAGAATAGGGAATGCGTATCAGCCCGGCATCCTCATCGTTAAACTCTTTCTTTGCTCGGTTGTGTATGGCTCTTAGCTGGGATATATATAGGCTCTGTGCCCTTTCTCCGTGATTGGCTTCGGGTTTGGAACGTGCCGGATTCTCTTTTATCCACTTTATCCAATCATTGACAAACTTAACCGTGATTTCTTTTATGCTCACGCTATCCCTGCCAACAAAGCGTACAAGGTTGTTAATAGCTACTTGGTAAGAAAGCGCATTGCCTGTATGCCCGGTTTCCTTTAAGTGCAATATGTATTGACGGGCATAAGCCACTATATCCAAATCGAAGTGTTCCCCATTGTCGTTAGTGATTCAATTTTTCGTAGAACTATAGTAGAACTTTTGCATTTTTGTTGAATACCCCTGCCTCTCCAAAAGAAGAATACAGGGGTACAATGCAACACCGATTTTCAGAATCGGTACTGCAAAGATATGACTTTTATTTCAAAGGACAAAGAAAAACCGGGCGCACTTCACAGCGAACCCGGCTCAGAACAAAAGTTCTACTCTATTACTAACACCTAATCATTTCTTTTTCCGTTTCTTCAATTCTATATATTCCGAATACACTATTTTGGTATGGGGATTGCTACTTACAACTTCTTGCCTAATAGCCTTTGTTCCCCATCGGAAAAACAACCATTGCTTAGGCACTCTATGCACTACTTGAAATAGGGTATCTACAGATTGTATGCGTAAATCCAGTTTCTTATCGGGCATGATTAAGCCATCAACATTTATCCACGGGTCTTTCCATCGTATCGCTTGGACTTTAAGATAGGATGTATCACGGTATATAATGCTATCCTTAACTATGGTTTGTACCTCCACCTCCGTTTTTGTTGCATTCGTGGAAGCCGCTTGTAACCTCTTTACTTTCAAGTCAAGTTCCTTAACGGTATTCGTCAAGTCGGCACAATGCTTTTCCACCTCAGACTTGGATAAAGTCAATGCCTGTACAGAAGCAGCGGATTTTCCGGATTCTGTTTGGTAAAATTCAATTTTCTCCAACAAGGCGGTTTGGTTGCCATCCAATCTTTCCTTTTCTGATTTCAACTTGGAACAATAAGCCCATAGCCCAAAGGTAGCCGCCATCAAAAGCCCACAGAGGGCGATTAATATCAAAAACGCTTTATTTCTCATATTCCTTGATGTATTGGATTATACCCTCTACGTGGGTGTTCACAATGTTTTGTTTCCCCTCCATAGATGTAAGGTAAGCAATATCTTCCTTGTTATCCATGAAGAAATTTTCCGTCAATACAGCCGGGCATTTCGTCTTGGAAAGGATGTAAAAATTTTCCTCCCAATCCGGGTCGCCATCCGAATAGTCACGCCTAATCTTTTGCCCGGTAATAAAGCAAGCGGCAGCATCATACATTCGGTTTGCCAATTCGTCAGCTTTCGTTTTGCCCTTAGTGGTATAGGCAGACCATCCACGGGCATTCATCCATTCGCCATTCCCGGCAGCATTGCAGTGGATGGAAACAAGCAACACGTTATTAGCTCCATATCGGGCGCAAATCTCGTTCACACGCCTTGCACGTTCAGCCAAAGGCACGTCCAAGTTCTCCTTAACAATGCGTTCCGCTACATAGCCACGTTTAGCCAGTTCACGCACGACTTCATCCGCAATTTCTCTTGTATAGGCATACTCCCTGAAAGTTCCATCCGGGCTGCGTTTACCCGGTGTATTTTCTCCATGCCCATTGTCTATAAGTATCTTCATTCTTGATTCAATTTATGGTAAAAATCTATTTTAATTCTGTCATATACCATTTGTACATTGGTATAAGCTCTGCCATTGTTCACCGTTTCCGCATAAACCTCTAACAACACACATTGCTCTACCCATTCAATCCATTCGGGCGAAGTGTAGCTTGACAATCGTTTCCCTCGATACGAATGTGCATCAAATCGGCTGTTTCTGTCCTCGTGCATATTCATAATCAAGGTGTGTACTTTCGCTTTCGTGGCTTCACGGTCTGCGATGTGGTTTTCTTCACGCACTTTCTTTATTATACGGCAAACCCTCTCAACGGCAAGGTCAAAGTAAATGCTTGATATGTTTTTTATCCGCAACTGCGTTTCGGGTCTTAACCCCTCTGCAATGTCAGTGAGCATATCATTTTGGGTTTTGGTTTCCGTCAGAAGTTCGGCTACCATAGACTGATTGCTTTTAATCATGTCGTTAATGATAGACTTGAACCACTTGAAACAAGCTACCATAAGTGCAGCCGCCAAACAGAGAAACACAGCGCACACTATCACCATAAAGCCAAAATCGCTTATGCCTTGTGCTACTTTCAAACTTTCTTCCATCATCGGTTTTTCTTATACTTGTTTCGCTTGTAATACTCAAAGTTATCCCTATCCTCCTACGTGATTGGAGTATTCGGTGGAAAGAACTTAAACCCGTACATCGTTCCATAGCGTACCACTTTGATTACGGCACGAAATGGATATTTGCGCTTCGGGTCTAAAACAACATCTTTCAACTTCTTACTATCAGTATAGAAAGCGGATGCACCGATACCCTCGCCATAGGCGATTAGTGTTCTCGTTCCGTTCTCTGTCTGTCTTTCCTTACATCCCGTAAACACCGTGACCTCATTAATCACGGCATCTACTGAGGTGTATTCACAATCGAAAATATCTTCATTCAAGGATTCGGTTTCCTCAAAGTCCATTACCTCGTTCATAAGTCCATCGGTATATTATAGGTTTCACAATCGGCATCCACCATTTCACGGATAGCCAAACGGTCTTTCAAAAAGTTCTCATAGGGGGATTTCGCACTTTCGGCAAGCAATCCCAGCATGGCAGACTGATATTCGTTTACCAGCTTACTTTCTGTCTTAGCCGGGTATCTTGCAGTAAGCAACGTGCTGAAAATATTATCAGCCGTTTTTGGATATTCCACCCTCACGCTGTCATATTGGAACATCGTGCCTGTGGCACGTTCCGCATCAGTCGTAATCTCAATGCCACCCTCTTTGTCTGCAATAACCTTAACCTCTTTGATGTTATGGTTATAAAGGAACGTTCCCTGCCCGTTATTAAGAGAATCTATCACCTCCGGCTTAGTCTTAGCCAGCAGCCCTGTAGTCAAAACATTTGCTTCCATCGTTCAAACAATTATTAAAAATGAATTTACTGTGTTCCTCCGAGCATCTGATTATCCAGCCATATTCAGATGGGAAGAAGTGTTTAATATCCGTTTCATCTTTGATTTCGTATTTATTGATGGTGCGGTGGAATTTCTTATAAAACCTTTTCAGAATACCGCTTCTTAGCAATATGCCGTAATGGTTTTGTTTGAATCCCACATAATCAATGCTACGAGCATCAACCGGGAATATCTGCCAGTTGCTTTTAATCTCTACTTTCAATTCGCCACCCAAGTAAAGCCCCATCATGTCGAGTACGAAATGCAGTGCCTCTTTGTCAGCGCATAGTATCACCATATCATCCATATAGCGATAGTAGTAGATTTTCACCCCAAAACGCTTCATCACTATCTTAGCCAGTTCTTCTTTAACCCAATGGTCGAAATATGCTAAATAGAGATTAGCCAAATATTGACTTGTGAAATTGCCTATTGGCAGCCCCTTGTCTTTACCGTTACTATCTATTATCTTATCCAACAGCCTTAACAGTTGTTCATCCGCTATAGTGTAGCGGATTATCCTTTTCAATGCTGCGTGGTCTATGTTATCATAGAACTTCTTGATGTCAATCTTCAAACAGAACCTTGTACCTTTTCTGTCTATGATTAAAGCCGTATGCACATCCTCCATACATTTATGAATACCACGCCCTTTGATACAAGCGTATGTATTCGCAATGAAGAAGTTAGTCCAGTAACGCCCCAACACATTGATAATGCAATGGTGTACTATCCTGTCCGGGAAGAACGGGGCAATCATAATCACCCTTTCTTTCGGCTCATATATAACCTTAATCCGATATTCACCGGGGGTATAAGTTTCATTGCGCAAGTCCCAGTACAAGCTATCCAAATTCTCCAAAATGTTCTCATTGAACTTGGATATTTCGGTACGCTCTCCTTTGCCTTGCTGTGCCTTATATTGCGCCCGTATGAGGTTGGAGCATTCATATATCAGGTGATAAACATTCTTAATTTTCTTAGCTTGGGAAATGAATATCTTTCCTGTATCACCGACATATAAACCGCAATCCTCAAAATCCGAGTATTGATTAAAGCAGGTATCAGCCGTATAACATAACCCGTATTCAGTCTTTACTACACCCATTTGTGCCGTTGTTCTAAAACAGAGCTTTCAATTACTTACTTGCACCGTCCTAATCCATATTATTTTACCAACTATCAGACGTGCCGATAGTCCCTGTGAGGTAAGGGCGTGGCAGCAACAGTTATAAGTTGAAACCACGGTAAAAGCGGAACCCAATGTTCGCATTCGCATTCGAGGAACGATTATTCGCATTCAGATAACCGAAACCCGCATTCGCACCATTATTCGCATTAGCAGACAAAAGGGCACCAGCCGCCACAACCCTGTTATGTTTTTATTTTTTTCAATCCAACGCCATTTTCGTTGCTCCGTTCACCGAGTTTTGCAGTCCGTCAAAAACGGCACAAGCGGAACCCACGGTACGCATGCGCATTCGAGGAACGATAAGACGCAAGCAGACAACCGAAACCCGCAGACGCACCATGAAACGCAGTAGCAGACAAAAGGGCACCATAGTAGCAGACAAAAGGGCACCATACCAGCCTACAGCAGACCACGTACTACCACCTGTGGGAGTCCAATAGTAATCGCAATACCCTTTATTACTTGAACCTCCTACTTTTTCGGCAAAGGAATAACCTTTAGTGGAATGAGCCATAGAAAGCACATAGCCCTCAGTTCGTGGAAGCTCCGTAATGGCTTCATATCCGATAGGTACGGTAGTAGCACTATCTGAATGAGAGGTGAATTTTGTCGGGTCTTCGCATACATAGGCAATAGATACATCCGCTTTATGCCAAATTAGTACATCATCAGCAAGCATCCACAAGTATTCATAAGGAGTTTCCAAGCCACGGTAAGAGGTTACTTGTACCACCTTATCGCCACCAGTCCATCCCTTGATGGTGTAGGACACCTTACCCGTGTTGTTTCCCAGCGTTGCAGTAACACCGCAAGGCACAAAGGGTTTGTAACCTCCCCATGTATTCCACTCCGTACCATTAACAACCGGACCACTCCCTAAGCCTCCTTGATGGAATCCGTCAGCAGTCAGCGTTTCGGTGTAAGCATCTTGGCAGTGCAATGAGGCATATTCCACACGTTGCAACCAAGCAATTTCATTGTACACCCTGTACGCCCCGTGGTGTGTTCCGTTCTTGCAAAGAGGACGAACACCAGCCTTTGAAATGGAAGTACGAGGCATACCCAACATGGAGTTGTAAGTACCATCCTTAGCGGCATCACCAGCACCCGAACCGCCTCTGAATTGTGCGGCATTCGCTTTGAGTATAACAAATCCGTCTGAATCCCTTGCAATTTCATCGCCATTCCAAGTGAGCCAACATCCCGAAACGGCTACAGAGTTGGTAATATCCACCGTTGCATACCACGGGCTTACCGTCTTTCGTTCCATCTTGATAAAGCCGGGCAACGGATATTCGGAATAGGCACGAATCCATTTCGTTCCCTCTATTTCCAACTTGAAGTAATATTCCGGCTTTTCAAGCATTACATTACCGTCCGTGCTGTCAATCAAAGCCGTTGCACCCGAATCCTTTTTACGGCTGTCATTTTGGTTAAGGTAATACTTAACCGAGCCGTCAGGGTTTTCCACAAAGCGTTTCAGCTTCGCTTGAATGGGTAATGTACGGTGCAAATCCAAATTACCCACACGCTTTAGTTTGTAGTCCTGTGAGTTGAAATCACCTTGCACCCCATACCATTGGTCGTAAGGATATTGCGGTTTCGTGTTTCCGCTTCCCAATAATAATCCCATAGCTATAAGTTATTTAATAGTTTCACCAGCACCCCAATACACATCATATACCGAAAGGTCGATACCGTTTGGGGATATTACGGCTATCGCTCCGGGCGTCCAATCCCCGATAGGTACGGGGAACATACTAAATTCCTTATCACAAATGAGCTTGCATTTAAGCAGCGTACTTGTTTCCATCGTAACCTCTTTAGGTCGTACAAAGACGGTAAACGGAACACCACCCAAAGCAAAACCATTGGAAAGGTCTGTAACCTTACCTTTGGAAAGAATCCGTAGGCTGTACATCGTTGTTTCCATAATTCACTGAGTAAATCAAGTTTATTTAACTGCAAATATAATCATAAATGTGTTTGTTGAACACATTTATGATTATAATTAAAGTATATCATCAGATAATGAGGTATAACGTGCTTCAAGTTCATTGATTTTATCTCTTAGCAACTGCCTTTCATTATGCAATGCCTTTATCTCATACGGCATTGCATACCCCATTAGGGCGGCTTCGTAGCATTTGATTATCTTATAATCGCTACTTGCCAACACCTCCTTTGAGCGTTCAATCTCATGTGCCACCTTTTGAAAGTCGGGGACTTCTATGTATCTGAATGAAATCCTGTCCCCGGCATCGTATGGCACAATGCGCACAACATAGCCCTCCTTATCTGTGTTTTGTTTACTTTCATCTATTGCATCCACTGGCTTATATATGGTTGGCAGTTCAGCCACCTGTTCAATAACCGATACCATGCGTGTTGTTATTTCCCCCGTTTTCTCATTTCTGATTTTTTGAGGAATAGGGGCTATTTCTATACATTGTAGATAGTCGCCATCCATATATCCGTATAATACTCTTTCTTCCATATTTTTAGAATTCCCATCTACTTACTAACCATGCTTGTTTTTTAACTCCATCTACATATCCTACGGTATATACAAACATACCACCTTGACCCTCTCCAAAATCGTAGTACTCATTTGTCGAAGTATCATCATAGATTAGGTAGCCGCTTCTTGGTCTGAATCTCATATAGCCTCTCCACCACTGCTTTACAAATATAACCTGCCCTTCTTTAGGAGAAGCCGGAAGATACACTACTGATGCGGCAGACGTGTACCCTATTACCACGGTATCTTCTCTATTCAAATACCATGTGTTATTCGACGTTCCTGTAATACACTTTCGACCAAAAATCAAGCCTCCGGCAAATAAATCATAGAAGAAACCGCCAAAGGCTGGTGCAGTCCCCGAATTAGAAGCCCGACCATAAACACCTGCCACGATTGTATCTACCGCATTTATAGCCCATGTTCTTGCCGGAACATTTGCAAAACCAAGCCCAACAATAGCCCCACGGTGCGTATATCCGCTACTTGCTGGCATACCGTCCGTACCTGCCATATTTGAGAATATTCCCGTTGGTGACATATAGGAAACCGCATTAGAATAGTTAGGAGCATTTTTAGCCCTTGTTTCAAAAATTCCACGGTTGGCATCTATTGTCATTTTTGCGCCAAAATCAACGAGCGCATAATCACCACCACCACTTGAAGATTCAATATAAATACGAGCCATTGAAGCATCCAGCTCTACCCTGTTACCATTACCCATAGTGGAAACAATCTTACCGCCCTTAATAAACCAATCTCCAATGTTTGCCCCCTCAGCCAATAACAAGTTTGTGGCAATAGTTTCAAATTGCGCTCCAAACGTATTCCATTTGCTTGTTGTCGTGGGAGTGACATTTGAGAATGTTCCTGCATCAATACGGACTATATAGTATTGATTGTTGTATTTTACAGCATCCAACCGTTTGCTATTTCCGTAATAAGTCTTGGATGAATCATAAATACCCCTATAAACAAGTACGGGGCTATCGCCTTTCTCCCCCTTATCACCCGGCTTTCCATCTTCACCTTTATCACCTTTCGACCCCGTTACACATATTGCAGCCGTAGTGTCGCTCGTTCCATTCGTATAAGTGATAACCGAGCGTGTCCATATATACCATTTGTCTTTCCAAGTTGGGCGTGTTGTACTCCATGAGCCATTAAGTAATGAGGTTGCCGAACTGGATAGGTAGTATTGTTCAATAATAGAACTTACGCCAACACCGCTATCACCCGTAGAGCCTTTGCCGCCTGTAATACAAACCGCCTTAGTGTAGGTAGTCGTGTTGTCTGAATAAGATACTTTCGTTCTACTCCATATATACCTCCCATTTATCCATGTCGGGGCGGTTGTCTGCCACCCCGTAGTAGGCGCAACTGAATTTGACGTGCTTTGTGCATATTCCACATCTGCCAATGTCACACTAACACCAGGCTTTCCATCTTCACCATCATAAGGATTTACACGAATAGGGGTACTCCATTTCTGTATCATCAGGTCTGCTTTGCCATTCATTACGGAAGCAATGTCATTCACAGGTAAAGCCCCCATCAACAAACGTATATCATCGAAATACACGGCAGAACCGAATACATCATCATCGTAAATAGCAAAGCCTACAGCCATGATATTAACGCTACCACTATGTAATTGCTCTCCGTTTTTGAATACCGTAACGGTACGGTCATTAAAACGGAATGCAAGGTGAAACCACGTATTAGGCGTGATTGCAATACTCTTTTCCACATAGTGCCTACCGTTATATCCGTTCAACATCCACTTGACTTGATTTTGGTCTGACTTCATCCAAAAACAGAGTGTAAAACTTTCCCCAAAGGGTAAATCATAAGGAATACGGCTCTCCATTCCACCACTCAGATTGAGGGCATATCTCGTTCCGTCTTTTACTACCGTCCCACCGCCCAGCACACCATTATAACCGTTACCCGAAATATCGGCAATGCTTGAAGTGTCGTTAGCTTCAATGGGCAAATGAAATTTGGTACGGTCTGCAAGCCCGGACTTCTTAGCCATTGTACACCAAATATATTCCAACGCTCCTACTTTCGGCATTTCCGTACTCCACCCGGTAGGGTTGGAAGAATTAACATCCAAATCGGGCGGTACTAAAGTCGAGCCATTTTTAGCGTAACGATACTCGTAATATTCACCAGCTCCGGCATCCGTTCCACCTGTACCCGATTCGCCTTTAATCAAAGCCCAAGTGTAATCCATCGGATTATCACTGTCTTTCTGCACGTAGTCGGTGTATTGCCCTATGTAGTCGCCCGGCTCTTCACCATTGTTTGCAGTGAACGACATTCCCCCGTTGTCCGAATACTTGATATGGAAGTATGGAGTACGCCCATCTTCACCGGGTAAACCGGGCGTTCCGTCTTGTCCTTTCGTGTCGCTCCACTTGTAGGCACTTGGTTTGTCGCTATCGGTGGGTATCATATCCACATACAAACCCAACCATCTTCCGGGTGTTTCACCGTTTCCGGCTGTGAACGTTTTGCCGCCATCATCGGAATACTTCTTATGAAGATAGCTACTCTTTCCATCTTCCCCCTTAATAGCTCCAACATCTTTCCAGTTCGTGCCATCCCAAATATAGAGGTTGCCCCCGATTAGATAAGCATCGCCCTCTGAATTTCCAACGGTAGGCAGTTGTGAAACATTGTCCTTAGAACCTTTGATATTGATTGAGGTACCATCAGCACCACGCACACGAAAAGGAATACCCCACGCACCCTCCGTATCAGTCTTGGCGTTCTTTATACTCATCCAAACCACGTTTTCGGACGAAGTTCTGTGCCAACCTCCCGTAGAGCCATCCCCCGTAGGGGTGGCAGGCTTGGTTTCACTGTCATTATAGGTATAGAATACGGATAAACCGCTTTCTCCCTTATCCCCGGTAGAACCTTTCGCCACAACCGACCAATATACGGAATTGGTAGGCAGGTTGCCCATGCTTGGTGTGGGGTTAGTGTATCGGTAGGTACACGTTTCACCATTCACCGTGTAAGCCACCTCATCCCCGGCATAGTACACGTACTTCGGGTTATATGTGCCACGGAACACCCCGATATGTGAGGTGTCCCCACTATCAGAAAGCAAACGGACGTTGTGCAACGTTAATTGGCGTTTTGCCGTTACGTTCCAATCAATAGAACTTGAAGAATCACCGATACGGAACTTGTTGCCGTCCAAATCCAAATAGCACTCCTTATCGCTTGTTATAATCTTACCCGTAGTGATAGTGTTCCCATTAATACGGGTAAATCCGTAGGTGGTGGTAAAGTCCCTGAAATCATCATCCGAATGCACTGACCCCAATATACCCACTTGGAAATAATAGTTATTCGGGTCTTCGGTTGGTTCAACCTTTAGTTGTTCCTGTGTCACATACCAAATGCCATCCGTGCTTTTCTTGGAACACTTGGCAAACACATAGTACCCCTTTGGGCTTGATAGAGTGAATGAGCCAGCCGCCATGTTCCAATGCTTGATTATCTCATCATCAATAGTCAAGTGAGCCAATACCCCGGCAGAAGCATCAAAACGATTGGATATTCCGTTTACGTTGGCTTGCAGTATCACATCTATCAAAACAAATTGTTGGCTCTTAGACCCCACCGTAAGCATATTGGTGTCAATGGAATTGGGCTTGATGTTTTCGGGGTCAAAATAACCGTCCGTATCATACACCATTGTACGCAGTTCCTCTGTTGTACGCCATCCCCTCCGTGCCTTAGTCAAGTCCCGAAGCCGATTGTTTTCTATGATTGTTTCGTGCCGTCCAACATCCACAACCGTTTGAGTGATTGGGGAAATGGCTGTAATGTCCGAAAGGGTCAGTGTATAGTCATGCTCCACAAGCAGGTTCTTTGTCACCTTTTGGATGCGGATATTCTTTTCAATACCGAAACGCTCATCTTTCACGGGTACATAGTTACCCACATGAAAGACGGTTGTTTCGCTATCGCTTGGCAAAGCGTTCAAAAAATAGGAACGTTCAAAGGTAAGCTGATATTGCGCCCGTGCCTGTGTGCGTGGCTTGAACTCGTTATATCCGGCATACCATAAATCTTCCTCTGCATCATCTTCATAAGATTTAGGCAGGTGAATATCCGTAATCTTATACGTGTCACCCTCCGTTATTCGGTAAGCCTCGCTTTCAGTGGTAGGAATAGTTAGCCCCCTGTTGTCCGTAAATGGAATGAGCGTAAACCTTTTTGTTGCATGGTCGTATCCTCCCTTTTTCGCCAATTCAAATTGTTGTCCGGCTAATTTACCCGAAATGAAATTAATCTTTGCCGATACCTCGTTAATCAGATACTTTGTACCTTTATCGTCTTTCTCGTTCAGGTCAAAGTCCATTGTATCATCAATGAAGCTGTTTATATCATCAGCCACCAAAGCAGTAACCGTACCCGTCCGTTTCGGGAAAATATTATCATACGTCACAGCATCCTCATCACTACCCAGTGCATCCCTCAAATCGCCATCCTCCAAATAACGCTTGTTATCATCGGATATGCCTATATATTCGCTCTGAGGCGGTACTATTGTACCGTCCCATAGTTTGTGTTCCTTTTTGTTCAAACGCACTGGAAACGGAAGCTGTAGGCGTTCTGAATAGTCCCTGTAATCACTCCGAATGTTGGTCGTGCCACCCTCCACCCAAAGTCTTGTGATAATGGTCTTATCATCTACCTTTTGCTCTTTGAGCTTGTACAAGCCGTTGCCTTTGCCCCACTCAAAGAAAGCGTTGCCACCCGGGGGCACAACTTTTGCACCGAACTTTCCTATGTGGATGGTACGCACCCCGTCCTTTTGGGTAATGAGAAACTCCAAATCAAATTCACGGTCACTGCAAAGCATTTGCAAAACCTGTAGGCAATTGTTACGGGCAAAGGAAATGGTACGTGGTTCTGTGTCCGGGCAATTAGCTTCATCGAAAGCCCATAAGCCCGGATAGTCACGGCTCACGTTGTAGATAAGCACCTTTACAAAGTCCCGGATATTATAAGTGAGGTCAAACGTGCTTTTGCTGGATTTCCCGTTTGCATCGGTGTTTCGGTACAGGCTTTTCATCAGCTCGTACATCACTCCGTAGAAAGTGGCATCATGCACATAATGGTTGTCCGAAAGCATTTCACGGTTCACCTTAGTACGGATGGTGTATTCTTCACCCTCCACTATGATTTTATCTCCCTTGCCTAAATTAAGCAACTCAGAGGAAACAATGGAAAGCTGTACGTTATCATCCCCCATTAAGGAACTGTTTTGAGCGGCTGATTTCAGCGTACAAAACGGCTCTTTGGAAAACAAGCGTACCTTTTCACCGTTGCGCCTGATTATTTCAAGAGTTCCCATATCACAATAGCATTGGTTTCAAATTTTTCAATGTCTTCAATCACGCCCGAAACGATTATCTCGTATTCACCGGGTGTAACGTAAGTGTGTTCTATCGTTTGTTCGCTGCCGGACACATCGTAAGTGTGCGTGCCGTCACCCCAATAGATATTAAGCAGCTTGGACGAAGTGACGGTAATCGTAGCCTTGCCGTTTGCAGTTCCACCTATATATCTAAGCACCTTTTTCACAGGTTCATCTTCCACCAGCTTTAAACGGAATGTACCCACCATCAAATCGTTGCTATATTGTCCCCAGCTCTTTTCCGGGTCTGCCTCATCCAGCAATTCCACTTCATATACCAAAGGCTTTGCCTTTCCGTCATAGTCCACACGCAAACGGTGGTTCCCCTCCGCATCGAATTGGGAAAAGAAAAGGTTTACCCATTCCACATAGGCGGCACGTCCCGAAGCCTCAATAAAGCAATCCAGTGTAATGTTTCGTTCCTTGTAGCGTGGTCGCTTCTTATCCCTTACAATACCGTGGTAATTGTCCCAGTTCACTTGCAAGGCTTCTTTGCGCTCCAACCGTCCAACCAATCCGGCACTTTTGGAAACGAATACCCCAAACTCCTTGAAGTTCTTTCCGTCTATGAAATATTCCACATCCGTATCTTTCTGCAACTCGAATATTTCACGGGGTTCTTTCGCCACGTCAAACAGTTTCACTTCGTCCAGCAAGGCTTTCGTCCCAAAAAGTGATTGGTCGTTGATGGAAAGCCCCGTTGGTGTCTTTGGTAATATTTCACTGAATATCCGGGTCGTGTTCTCATAGACGGTAAACATATTGCCGGACTTAACGAAAGCAAAGAAAATCCAGCCATCGGGCATTACATCAAGCCATTGCTCTTTATAATTGTCTATACCGGGCATATTCAGCACCCAGCCTAACTTTTGAGAAACAGGCAGCACCCAAAAACAAAGTGTAAAATTACCGCTAAAGGGTATGGAACGAGCTGTTTCGCATTCGCCCGTACCATTCAAAGCAAGTGATTTACCCACTTTAGATTTCTTAGAAAAATCCGCACCATCCGATAAGGTGGCATCGTTGCGGTACTGTGAAAAGTCGTAAGCTATACTACCGTCCGGGTCATCGAAAGGCAGGTGTAAAATCATGTTCTTATCCATATCAGTAAGTATTTTTATTCATTTGTCTAACTTCTATCCCCACTCCCTCTATATCCGCTTTGGCATTGCCATACAGATTCACAAGCACCTTTGCATCCGTTCCGGCTACCGCCACATACAGATACGAGTTATCGAAAGCGTCTATGGTAACAATCGCATTGTCCGACACGTTTACGGCACTATGGGAATCATGCCGTGCATATACCCGTGAAACAGAATAGCCGTCATACTCCAACATAGCTTTGCAGTCACCATTCAGCACCACATCGGGTAAATTCACCTTATCCGTAACCTCATCATCCACAAACACCCCGTAAACCTCGCATTTGCCTTTGAAGTGTTCCCGTATAAAGTCAAGCGTGGGGTAATTCTCCGATATACAGAAATCTATGCCCTTAATGTAAAGCTGTATCAGTTGCTCATAGTCAAGCCCCGTTCTTAGCTTCATTTGCCACATCCGGCAAAGCCCCTTTGCCTTGCCATCCTCTTTAAGTTGTTGTACCAGTTCCATAACTATGCTATTCCTTGTGATAAAAGTGAACTATCTTTATTTTCAATGCGCTTCAAAGTAGTTTTAATCTCCGTCAGCTCTGATGCACTCAACTTCGTGTTGGCGGCTATTTCGGCTTGGTAAACAAGTGCCTGCCTCATAATAGAGGTTTGGTCGCTTTGGTTTATGACAAAGGCATTCAACCGCCCGGCTATCACACCGCCCGTTTCCTCATTCATGGAAGTAACCGCACCCGTAAGGGGGTCTTGCTGTACGGTTTCTTCCTCCACATCCTTAATCCAATCACCAATACCCTCCAATGCGGAATTGAACAAATCCCCGGCAGCGTTCACCATCCTTTCAAATTCTCGCTTCTCTACATCGGTCAGTTTCCCGTCTTTCATGGATTCTCCCAAATAGAGAACGGCATCATTGATTCCCTTTGCCAAAAACTCACGTTTCAACGCTTCCACAACCGCTTTTTTAAGGACTTCTTTTGTCTTTTCGCCCAATGCTTCCGCTGCATCCTCACCTTTGCAATAAGCATCTACCAACGCATCGGCAAATTCATCAATGGCGGTTTTTACATCCGTTCCGGCAAGCGTTTCCATCATTGACCTATCCAAATCCTCTATCTGTTGGGTAATGGATTCTATTTGCTCGTTCCACTGTTGGATTTTTCCGTTATCGGTTTTCTTCTTATCCTTTTCAGCTTGAATTTGCTTTCTTAAATCCTCTTGTTGCTGTTTGAGGTTCTTTTTCTGAGCCTCATAGATAGAAAACATATCTCCGTTTTCTTCCGCATTCTTCAACTGTTTGTTGAGTTCCTTAATCTCCTTGTTGAGTTGAGCGTAACGGGCAAAATCCCAATTCTTCTTTGCCACGTTGGCTTCTTGTTCCAAAGCCCGTATTTGGTCGTTAATCAGTTGGATATTCTTTTCGTAGGCTTCACGTTGGCTATCATTGAACACCCAATAAGTATTATTGTAGGCTCGTTCCAAACGGCTGTAGGATTGTTCCAGCGCATCTATTTCCTTTTGCAGATTTTGAATTTTCTTCTCATACTTGGAATCATGCAATTTGGCAAATATGCCCACTACAGAAGTAACGGCACTTACCATACCCGTAACGCCTCCCAATATGTCACCGCTCATCATTTTACCTACAGAGGCGGCGGCATTGCCCAACTGCCCGAACAACTCCATTGCAGTGCCTAAGCCGTTTGCCAAATCATCCTGTCCCAAATCAGAAAACATGGATGCAATGGCATTGCCGCACGTGGTAGCCGTATCGGTAATCGTTTCAATGGACTTGGTTACGCCTTTGGCGGCTTTCTTCATGTCAGCCTCTGCCTTTTTCACATCCTCATCCGTACCCTTTCCGGCAGCAACATTCGCTTTGGCTTCTGCCAGCTTCTTTTTGGCTTCAATGTAATCATCATAGAACGTGCCTAAAGCCTTAAAGGGATTCTTTGAAATAAGCGTTTCCTTTGCTTGATTCAAACTATCAATCAAAGCACGGTAATCTACGGGATTCAGTTTCAAATCCGCATCTTTTAGCTTTGTTTCAATATCAGCCACCAACTTATCTATTTCAGCTACAGAAAGGCTATCCAAATCGCCAAATAACTTCTTCCAACTATCCGATTGCTTTAACATATTGGCGGTAAGGGTGCTTAACGCTTCTGCCTCCGACTTGTTTACTTGGTTAATCCGTTCTTGGTCGCCCGTCTTTTGAGCGGCAGCACGCAGCAAGGCGTATTCCTTTTGGATGTCATTTCTTTGTTCCTCAAAGGTTCTGTAAGAGGAAAGTATCTTTTGCTGTACTTCTTCCTGTAACTTTTCATCTTCTTCTGAAACAAACAAAGTGGCTTCCGCTTTTTCGTCAGCACCCACAAGCCCGGAACTTCCATTAGCCAGCTTCTCTTTTGCATCGGCTATGGCTTCCAACTTCTCGGCAAGTGTTTGGGCTTGCTGAATGGTCTTAGATACAGATTCCTTGAAAGAATCCATAGCGGACTTTGCCCCCGTGATTTCATTGTATTGCATATTAAGGGAAATAAGTTGGTTACTTTCTCCCTCTGTGAGTGTTCCGGCTTGTTGTTTATCCTTTAGAGCCTTGATTTCATTTTCCACATACTCCTTGTATGATTTACCGCCTTTTAAAAGCGTGGCAAATTGGGTATTGGCTACATCTTCGCCCATGTTACGCACCCAACGGAAATACAAGGCATATTGCTGTTTCTTGTACTCTATTTCACCGTCAAAGAGTTTGTTTTGGGCTTTGTCATATTTCTTGTTTTCAAGTGTTCGCCTTTCATCGAAGCCGTCCTTTTCAGACTTAGATAAGCCACCTTTTCCGGCATCCTTACGAGCTTTAGCCAAAGCCTTTTCCTCTTTGTCTATATTATCCAATGCCTCCTTGTGTTGGAGCGAAAGGGTGCGCTTGCGTTTTTCGTAGCCCTCTTCCAAGACTGCAATACGGTCAGCCTCCAATTTGCGGTCAGCTTCAAGTTGCCTTTCACGTAGTTGCTTGGCGGCACTATCCGCTTTATCCCCCGTGGTATGCTTGGGTAAACGGGCTTCCAACTTCTTTATTTGCGTATCATAACTCTTATAGTCAGAACTACCGATAATGGCAGCTTCACGCAATTCTTTAAGCTGCTTGATACGGTCTGATATTCCCTTTTCCGTGTTAAGGTTTGTATTCTTGGTGTTTACAGCACCATTCAATTTATCCAACAAGTCTTTCAGCTCTTTCAGTTGGGTATTATCGGCTTCCACCTTTACCTTTTTGGCATTGAGGGTATCAATACTTTTCTGAGTTTCACCTATTTTCTTATCCAGCTCGTTAAACGACATAGCCACATAGTCGGTACTCTCTGTTACAGAAGTCGTATCTTTTTTACCATAGAATTTTTCAAGTTGCCTACCTAACTTGCCTATGGTTTCATCTGCCTTTTTTGCTGATTGTGCGACACTTTCAAGATAAGTTTTTATATTTTCCTTGAAAGCATCCATTTCTTTACCTGTAGCCCCGGTGGACTTTTGTACGGCAGAAACAATGCTATCCAATGAGTTGTTGAACGCATCGGTATAGGCTTGACCTGTTAGCCCTTTCAATTGGTTTGCGGATTCTACCGCCTTAGATTCTACCGCATCCCATACAGCCTCCGAAGCTCCACGAATAGAACTTGAAGCCACATCAACAACCTTATTCATCATAACGGTTACACCCTCCGGGGTGGTTTCCATAACTTCTTGAATTTCTTTGTAGGTTGCATCTTCGGCATTCTCTTTCAGCTTATCAAGTGCATCCGTTTGGCTTTGTACCAGTTCTTGCATAGCTTGTTCGGTATATTTAGCCTTGATTTTTTCGGCTGTAGTTTGCTGAATGGCTGTAGTCAATTCCTCATATTTAAGACGCTGTAAATCAAGTGTAGCGTTTTCATCAAGCAATGTCTTATTATATTGTTTACATACGGCATTGATTTTTTCAATCGTATTTTTATGTGTTTGAGTTCCTTCCTCCGTATTTTGCAATACGGCAAAAAGTAAATTCAAATCGTCAATCTCTTTTTTCGTGATATCTTGAAATTCACCCGTTGCCGTGGTCGCTTCTTTTTGTTTGCCCGTAAAAAGAGTAATTACACTGACTAATGCACCTATCAATCCCATTACCCAGCCGATAGGATTGCTCATCATGGAAGCCCAAAGAGCTTTCACCGCTACCGTTGCTTTTGTCGTGATTGCAGTCAGTACGGAAGTTACAGCCCCTTGTGTTGTCTTTGCCGTAGTATCTGCCACGGAAGCGGCTGTGGATTGCTTGGTGGCTGTAGCTTCAAGTAGTTTTTTCTTTGCGTAAAAATCGGATTGGGTGGCTAAAGCCGTCTTTCGTGCGATAGCTGCGTTATCCTCCGCTGCCTCCATCTTCTTAGTGGCAATGGCTATCTTTTCAGCGTTCCCAGTCTGTTGTGCCCTGTACACTTCCAAATAGGCACGTTCTACAGCCGCCTTTGCCGCCAGTGCATCAGCCCGTGCCGATTCCATCTTTACGGCTGCTGCCTTGACATCGGTACGCATGGCATTTAAGGTAGCCGCACTGTTTTGTGTCTTAACGGCAACCTCATTTTCCAAAGCGGCACGATACACGGCACTTTTAGCCGACAAGTCTAACTTGCTTAGAGCTTGCTTTTGTTCAACGGTAAGAACACTCAGAGCCACCGCCTCATAATTGGCAGAAGAAGCCGTTAGATTCAAATTGGAAAGGTATTCTGCTTGTTGGATGGTAAGCATTTGTTGAATGGTGGCAATGCGTAACTGCTTTACCATGTTGGCGTGTTCCTCTACCGTCAGTTGCGCTTGCAATGCTGCGACATGGCTGTTTTGGGCTGCAACCATCGCTTTTGTCTGAGCTACCATCTGCCCAGTAGCAACGGCTTCCAACTTCATTAAGGAAATCCTAGCCTGCCTTGCCGTGTTAGAGCAACGCCCGTATATCCCTTTGTGGCTAATGTATTCAGTACAATAGCGGCTTTCACGCTTCCATAGCCTATAGCAACGGCTTTCAAAATACGCAAAATATCATCCAAATGCTCTGCCATATAGGTAGCACTTTCAATAGCTCCGGCAAAAACATCTTGGTTATCCGCACCCAACTTGTTTAACGATTGTTCCCACGCATCACCCATGTTGGAAATCATACCCGTTAGGGACTTGCTTTGTTCTTGCATGAGGTTGTAGTAAGTCCCGGCTTTACCCGTCATGTTTTGGAAAGCCTTTTCTACTTCCGCAAAGCCAACCTTACCCTCCGTTACAAGGTTGGAAACTTCATCTTTGGTTACGCCAAGCACTTTAGCCAGTTCCTCATAGATGGGAATACCACGCCCGGCAAACTGCCTAATATCCACGGTAAATGCCCTGCCTTGTGTCCGTAGCGTTCCATAGAGGTAGGCAATATCCTGTAGTGGCGCACCCACGCCCGAAGCCACGTTACCAAGCATTACCAGCTCATCCACCACATTATCCACGGTTGAGCCGTAAGCAAGCATCTGTTTGGCACTACTCGCAATGCCCGAAAGGTCAAACGGAGTTTTGGCGGCTGTATCAATAAGCCTATCCATCAAGCCCTTTGCTTGCGTACCACTTTTGAGCATGGTTGTAAAGGCAATTTCCAACTGTTGAAACTGCCCACGTGTTTGCACGATACTTTGAAGCAAAGTCCCCATACCCTGCCCAACGAGGTAGGAAACAATGTATTTCGCCCCATTTTGCGCAAAGCTCTGAATGGAGTTATCCATCACAGACGATTCCGATACGGCTGTGGATGAAACCTGTTTGATACTCCTTTCCATCGCTTGTGCCGACACGTTGAAATCATTTATATCAAGGGTGGCTTTGAACGCCAACGCTCCGTTTATATTATCCATTACATTATTCCTTTCAGATAATTCTTAATATCATCCTTTGTCTTTAGCTGTACAGGCGGCTTCCCACCATCTTTGTTTCCGTCCGTTTGCTCCGGCTCTTGTTCCACACGTGCCGCATCTGCCAGCATGATTTGTACGTTTAGCCAACTGATACCCCAAAGCAGATAATCGTAAGTCCAGCCAAAGGACTTGATAATTTCCCCACGATTACCCCACGGGCTATTTAGCCCGATTACTCTACTCGGTTTGCTTTGAGTTTCTTCGGATTGGTCGTTCCTATCTCCCGTATTGACCGAATAGAGGACGTAAAACCCCCGGGATTCATCATTTGGCTTATCACGTCTGCCAGCTTTTCAAGCCGGGTAGATGTAAGGTGTTCCATGAAAAACGCTTTCAAGGCTTTCACCTCTTTGTCTTTAGAGGGGTCAGCTACCACGGGATTGTTAAGCACGGCTACGGCTGCAATCTCAGCCATCAGAGGAATATACTTGAAAAGGCGTTTGCTTTCCTGTATGGGTTCGGCTTGTATCTTTTCCTCATCGTATTCTATATTCAGATACAACCGCCTCAAACAATCCATCGTACCCAAATAAAGAGGCTTCAAATGGAAGTGGCGCATATATACACGCTCCATAGTTTGCAAAGCGGCATTGGGTACTTCTGTTTCGGACACATCCCAGCCTTTGGGAATACGTTTGTCACGCCACATCTTTACATGGTTCGGAAAATGCTTATTCCACCAACGGATGAAGCGTGGCGGTTTTACCGGGTTAATTTTAAGCGGTACATTGAATTTCACTCCCATGTTCACAAGTGCCTGTATCGCCTTTTCTTCGATTTCCAAGCGTTCTTCACGGGTCAATTCACGTTCATTATTCAGTTGTTCCATTTGTCTTAAAAGTTAAAAAGCCCCCCATCCGGGGATAGGAGGCTATCGGTTCTCAGACTTTTTCAGTGTCATGCTACTGTTGGGTCGCTCATTCCCTCGCTTGCTTGCAAGTTTGATTGGAACTTGATAGTCATAGGCACAAGGCAGATACCCTTTGAAGAATAGGTAATCTCGAATGTCGGGATGATACGCACATTGGCACACCCGATAAACAAGCCCTCTTCCGGTTGAATCCATAACGCCCACTCCTTGTATTCCAATTTTCGTGGACGAATCCAAGTGCGCTTGCCCTTTTCTCCAGCAATAGTACCACCGAAATAACGTGCAAGCAATTCCAAATCCGGGTCCATCAAAGAAAGCTCCACATTTGTAGGTGTTTCACCCACCAACATAATAACCTTGCTTGACGTTTCCGACCTATGTTCCGTGATTTCGGGAGAATCATCTTTCAAGTTGCAAGTGTCTTGATACACATCGCCCAAATCAAGCCATTGGTTGCCTTTTGCGGGCATACTTCCATCGGTCATGGCAGGGGCGATATAAATCTTTTTCAACCCCATTGTTGCTAAAATCGGCATAATCTTAATTTTTTATTAGTTGATACTCTTTTCTCTTACTGTAAGCTCCAAAGCAAGGGAAACAAAATGTTCGTTTTGGTCTTTCTCCTTAATCGGTGGGTTAAACCGCCCTATGTTCCAGTTATAGCCTTTCCCACTTTCATAATGGTTTTTCAACACCTCAACCACCTTTGCCCTTATCTCTATGAGCCTCTTAAAATGTGTCCTGTAAACGGCTTTCCCCTTGCCTTTGGCTATCACCTTATCCGGCACATGAATATTCACGTTTATCTGACCGTAGCGCACGGATGCTTCACCGTCTATCGTATGAGGGACAATTATCACATCCTCTTTGGTGTAGTCGTTACGCTCGTAATCAATCACACCCGAAATGAAGTTTTTCACCTCGCTTGCTTGAAGCATGGCGTAAACCTTTGTTGCTATTTCCTCAGTCGTTATCATGCTGCGTTCCCGAATAATTCGATTGCTTTCTTATTAGCTTTCATCACCAACTTGTTAATCTCGGCAGGAAGTTCGCTTTTGGCTTTCAGTTCGGCAGGTAGAATCACGTTGTACCCTTTGGCTTCCACGTAGGCGGCATAATTCATTCCGGCTACTATAATGAGGGAAAAAGTGTTTGGCAGCGTGGCGGCATACTTCATTGCAGCCTCCAACATGGCTTTCGCACCCTCTCCGGGCTGGTCTGACCCACCATAGTAAACGATTTCCTTATTCTGTACCACGGCATAGCCTATAGAGTTGGTTAAATTGCCCGTTTGGTCTTGGTAGTTGTGGCTATCCTTAGCATACTTAGCCAGCTTTTCGCCCATGTATTTTAACAAGGTTACGAAAGCCAATTCAAGTTGCTTTTGGAAAGCAGCCACGGGGTTTAAGATAGCCCCTTTGTCAAACATCGGCATTATCCCCATATCTCTATGTATTTAGGGTTTGTATCATCTATTCCCGAAATGGTGAACTCATCCACACCTCCACGCTCCAAAGTCACTTCCACACGTGCGCCTATACTCAAATCACCCTCAAAGTAGGATGGTAAAAACACATCAAAGGTGTATGAATACATTTGCCCGTCCGTTCCCAATCGTTGCTTGGCAGGTATGAATTTTTCCACTTGACACTCACAGCCTTTCACCCACACGGGCGAATCATCGTCCGTATAAAATCCCGTTTCTTCATCCCTCGTTGCTTCAATGGGCAAAGCGGTGTATCTGAAAGTTCCGTTATTCCGTGCCATATCACCACAAATTAGAGCCGTCCGTAATGGAAGAAACTTCGACAAAATCCGAAACGTCTAAACCGTTCTCGTTGCAAAGGTCTTTAATGCGCCTCTCCAACTTCTCCACGCTGTAACCTTGTGAGGACTTACCTAACGTGTCATTGGTAAGCACAATCATCCGCTTTAGCACCTTTATAGCGGCTATGGCTATCGTGCGTTGGTCTGTATCGGCATTGTACTCATTATCCCAGTCGCTTATCTTCACATCAGCAAGTGCCTTTTGCAAAGCAAGGCGGCTTGGGGTATAGGGTTCAAGCTCACCCACCAACGCATTGTATTTTGTCAAAGTTCCCATCACTACTATTTTTCAAGGGCTTCTTTCAAAGCCGTTACACTCTCATCTGAAAGGGCTTCAATCGCTTTGGTTACACCCTTAACCCCGGCATTTTTGGCAACGGGGGCATTGATGGATTCCAAAGCATCCTTTACCACATTCAAATCATATTCATTGTCTTGGAAAGTGACCTTTTCAGCCTGTTTACTTTCCAAAGACTTAATCACACAAATGCCCCTTGCAACCAAATCATTAACTCGGTTAAGCTCATCGGTATGCAAGGTTTCACCTACCTTGTAGATTTTGCCTTTGTCGTTTTTGTCTATAAACGCTTTCTTTACTGCCAGTTCCATAAGCAAAAGATTTAGCCTACTTCAAGAGCTGTTGCACTCTCAAATTCGGATTTAGTCCAATAGGTACGTGCCACACCATTTGCATCGGCTGGTACTTCCTTTTCCTCAAAGCCACGCACCTGTAAACAGATGATAGCACCAATTTCAGTGATAAGAGGCAACAAACGTCCAGAGCCTTGTGTATATTCGGCTGCAACTTGACCAGTGGATTCCCCGGTACGCCACTTGGCGATACGAATACCACCGCCAGCGTTCATGTAGTCCACGTTTTCTTCCTCTATCAACTCGCTATCTTCAATGGCGGGCTGAATTTCACCGATAACCCCGGCAGGCTTGATACAGATAAAGTTGTGATTCCACGGTTCAAGCGATTTACGCTTACCGTCCATATCCATACCCATTTTACGGGTAATCACCGTTACAGGGGGGATTTCATTACCAGCAAGCAAATCTGCCATCTGAGCCGTTGTTACGGTCTGAGCCTTTTTATCGTTACCATGTACCAACAAACGGGTCGTTTCGTCCATACGCAACCAAAAATAGAGGTCTTGGCTCATAAGGATTTCGCCCGGCTCAATGCCACGGTTACGCAGGTCACTACAGATAGCCGACAACATCAAAACGGGGGACAACTTGCCAGCTTTGGTATTGGCAGAGTTCCACAAGAAAGCTGATACCAGCTTGTTTGTTTCCGGCATTTGATAATCCACCTCGTACTTACGTCCACCCGGATTGTTGATTTCCGGCACGAACTGAGCCACACCCCAATTAGAGAATGCCATCAGAGCGATAAAGTCCATCACGTCCTTACAGCCCAAATAAGCATCTTTCATGTCGTGGGTAAGGAGCTTTTCAATTTGCTTCACCTTAGCGGATTCACTCAAACGGGGATTTTCGTAAACCTCCATCAGTTTACGGTAATCACGTGCGTACATGGGGAACTTGTGACCCACACGGGGGATTTCCTTAGTCCACACATCGAAGCCGTCAGAACGCCTCATAGGTGTAGGTGATTCATCACCAATCAATGTAGCCATGATACGCAAGTTGTACTTACCTACAAGTGCCTCGGCAGTCAATGACATTTGGGGCGTGTTGGTAGTAAACCAGCTATCACAGTACATCTTCTGAAAAAGGGTTGTTTCACGTTCGGAAGCCTTATCAAAAGTCTTTTTCCACGTTGCCAAAAAGTCAAGCGGTTTGCCGTCCTTGTGAAGCCCTTTGAATGTTGAAAAAATAGATTTCATGTCGTTACGCTAATTTTAGTTAGTGTGATTTCGTTAATTTCACGTGGGGATTCCCTTTCAAGTAATCGCCCGTAGTGTCCTTTTGCCCGGCAGGGATAGGCGGCACACGTCTTTCGTACATTGCGTATTGCATGGTGTCGGCAGAAACATCTACAGAGGTTTCAAACTCGCCTACTTCCACATCGGCAATCAGTACGGAGTTGGAAGTGCCACGCTCCTTTGATTTTGCGGCAGTTTGTCCGTCCGAAACAACCTCTACCAATACATCATCCTTTACAAGCCCGGCAATGGCTTTGGAGAGAGTGACAATGTAATTGTTTCCGTTTCGCTCAATCTTTTCGATTGTGGGAACATCGGCAATGGCTGTAGCGGCTGTGCCGTCTTTCAGCACCAAATCACCAACGGTAAAGCAAGGCTCGTAGAACTCATCCACGTACAGGCTTACTTTCTTGGTGTTTTCCGCATCCACTTCCACCACTTTTGCAGTCTTGATGACTTGCACCGTCCTTTTCACCTCATCCTTGATAGCAAGCGTTCCGGCAGGCACGGTATCGCCAACAGCGAAATGTTGGTTTTCCACGTCCAGATTGAAGCCGCCTTGCACGATAGAGGGCGAACCCGTGAAAATGGGTCGCATCCCGGTAAATGAAGCAGTCTTTCTTTTCATTTCATCTTTTATTTTACGGTTATTGATTCCAGCAAGCTATCAGCAGCTTCATCAATTTGCTTTTCACTTGCCGCCTTAGAACCCCCTGAGTGTTCATCATCAAGCCCATTTGTAATAAGCTCCTGTTTGTAAGCGGAAACGGCATCCTCAATATCTTCATCATCGGAGATTGATTTTGCCAAACGGTCACGGAGATAAGCCGGGATTTTGTGCTTTTCCATAGCCTTAACTACTTCCTTCGCACGGGCTTCTTTGCTTTCTTTGGCTTCGTAGTTAGCAATCTTTTCCTCCATTTCCTTTAACCTCTTTTCAGTCGCTTCGTCCAAAGCCACCTTGCCCTTACGTTTAGATTCTTCTTCCTTACGCTTTCTTTCTTCCTCTTCCTCATCCTCGGTTTGGGTTGGTTTCTTTTTGTTTGCCCATCGGGTTGCTTCACCTTGACTTTCCTTAGCCACTTCCGCAATCAGATTTGCCGTACTTTCTATTGCCTCATCATCGGTAGAATCATCCTCAATGCTGCCACCCATTTTTTCGGTTATCGCTTTAAGGTACTTCTCCGAAAGACCAGTGTCTTTACACAAGCCTTTGACTTTCTCAAAGAGTTTCTTATTCATTGTTGCTTTTGTTATTTAGTAAGTTGAACTTCTACAGAGCAAAGATATGAAATAAAATCATATATGCGTTCTATAAACACACATATTTTACTCGGTAAATTACTTGCCTATTAGCATCTTACGCTTAAAAACAAGACGTAAAAGCGATTTTTCATTTACTATATTCAATATAACAAATATGTGTTTGATTAACACAATAGGAATAATATTTTTCACTCAACAAAAATATATCCTCAAAAAAGCACAAAATATATCCTGTTTTGCAGTAAATATATCCATTCGAGCATTTTCACCCATCTTAAATAAAGGAAATTACCACTAAAAGACTATCAAAACCAACTATCACATAGGTATTTTGAAAATATATCCAAAAATATATCCAAATACTTTGTTGTATTAAATATATAGCCTATATTTGCATCGTAATAAGATTGATAACGTTTAAATATATGTGATATGGATGTGAATTATATTCTAATAAAAGGAAACAAGCATTTTAAGTGCCACAGTTTAGCAGAAATGGCTATCTATTTTAGCTTGTCCGTAACCAGCAATGGAAGCGTAATCTGTGATGGCTACCATGATACAATGTCTTATTCTAAAGAGTGGAGCCACGAAGATATTATTACCGATTTCATACGCAACAGAGTAGAGAAAGTAGTACCTGATGTTGAAATATACAAAGTACAAAAATAATAATGCAACACTAAATTTTCAGATTATGGCAACTAAGAGTATTG
>ERZ779904.150-NODE-150-length-27709-cov-3.78433_pt1 | contig 27709 bp, 25 predicted proteins | sample MGYA00511549_ERZ779904 | MGnify/ENA primary metagenome ERZ779904 (study PRJEB29588, sample SAMEA2151391) | human gut metagenome | biome: human gut; feature: human-associated habitat; material: faeces | place: Denmark | collected 2008/2010 ...
GCCTCCTCCACCACCAGATCCTCCAGACCCTCCATCACCACCACTAGATGAAGTGGCTGCCTGTCCACCGTTTCCGCCTTTTGCTAGAATGAGTTCAGTGTTAGAAGAAGGTATAATTACTGAAGTATTTCCACCGGGACTTCCGTTAGCATTATTTTTGTATGAGCCACCTGCACCAATTACTATAGTTAACTCTCTATTCGTGAAAAGCTCTGGAAAAACGTCTTTCTTTACACGGGTAATTACAGTGTATCCACCGCCACCACCGCCGCCTTGACTAGAATTAGAATAAGTATATCCAGCACCACCACCACCACCGATAGCAACTATATCAAAAAAGTCCGTAGATAGATTTCTAGGTATTTTTATAGACGAACTAGTTTCAACAACTAATAACATAGCGCCATTAACAGCACTATATGCCGTTTTCATTTTAGTTTGTTTATCTAACAAATAATTAAACGCGTCATCACCAACAGCGGTACTAGGAAGACCCATAGCGGTTTTAGTGTCGATCTTAAGAATACTCCGCTCCAATGTCGTAATCTGGTTCTGCAGATTCAGAGCAACATCGCCATCAAGGGTTCCACGAACCGTATCAAACCACTTCTGGAAATAATCTTCCCATTGATTAAACAGATCTGAAATATCAGTCGTCTGTAAAATCGCAGTAACATAGGGAGTCTCGGTCTTGCCGACGACGATCTCAATCATGCTGTTGGTAATTGCAGTAATTTTTCTCGTTACGGTCACATAAGCCAGCGCATGCTGATGGATCGTAGCAGTATTTGTCAGTGTAGGTTTAGCGGGCGTAGAGGCAGGGGTGCCCTTAACAACCTTAATGGTATTCGCCCGAGTCGCTACCTCGGAGTTAACCTCAAGCACGACAGCGTCAATGCGGGTCAGAAGCACGTCAGCCGCATCAATACTGAGCGGATACTCAGCATCATTCAGCGTCCAGGTACTATCAAACCACGCTCGACCACTCTTCACAATAACCTGCATACCTGTACCTGCTACAGTATGGAACTGGTTACCCACACTCATGAAGACACCATCATTGATGATGCCATCGAAAATAGCAGACATCTGCTGGGCATTGTAAAGCCTATCGTGATTCAAGGAGTCATAAAAGCCGTACGTAACAGCCATGTTAGTTCTCCTCCATTGCTATAAAAGTCGGGGTCATAGTGTAGCCATTCGTATCCCAGCTACGCATGACCTCGCTGACTCGAACTTTTCTACTAAAGCCGAGTGCATCTTCTACTTGGACAATGTCGCCAAGCTCGAAATGCTCACCATGGACAAACTGTTTGGTGGCATCTATTTCAGCCTCGAAAGCCTCATCGATCGAAGTCTCTGCAAGAGCTTCCAAGCCTTTCTGGTTTAGTATCGCGTTGATCTGGCTGATCTGACTACTACTTAACTCACCGTTATCGTCTACTTTAGTCACATCACTGTCAACTGAGGCAGTCGTATACGTCTCACGACGACTCAGACCACTCACAGAGCCTCGCTCAGCGACACCCATGAACTGAGGATAGCCATCGACCTCGGGGCCTTCCACGCGAGCAACTGTCTTGTAGTTTTCAAGCGTGTAGGTGTACTTCGAGCCGATGAGGTTGTCGTAAGCTTGACTAAAGACCACGTAAGGTCGCTCTGTCTGATCGTACGAGTGATTCACACCAGCGTACAGCTCAAACTGGAAACCGCCAGCACCACTGGGATATACTCGCCAGCCAATGTCTTTCTCAGTGCAGAGTTCCACGATAGCCTCGTAGAGTCCCTCGCCAAGGTATTCGGTATCGAGTGTCATTGCAGTGATCTTGCCGTCAGTGCTTGGCTTGAATGTAAAGCCAGGAATCGCTCGAGCACTCACAGAGGGTGAGATCACGTTGTCGTCAAGCAGTTTCTTAACTCCATTTTGAAATGTGCCAGTGAGCGTTACACGATCCCAGATCACACGACGGTCGAGAACACTACCGAGAGTACGACCTGTAACGATGAGCTTGTCACCGTCTTCGATATCGCTCTCGGTTTCCAGGTTCTCGATGATCATGTAGTTAGAACTGTCGACGATCGAGAGGTAGTTACCGACCTGCAACTGCTTAATGCCGCGTGCATCGATCGGTAAATATAATTCGAAGTCGCCAGCTTCCAGGTATCGTTCAGTCCAGATGAAGGATTCGTACGTATCAATCACAGTGAGAGTCGTATAGCTTCCGTCGAGCACATAAATGAGTGTGTTGTCCGACGGCTGTAGAACCTTGCTAGTGGGAGTATAAGCGCCCATTCAGATCACACTCCTTCATGTGCTACGTTATAGATGAAAGTCACAACAACTTTTTTGTCATTGGTTCCGTCGTCAGCTGCATAAGCGAAAATGTTGTTGCCAGGTGTCAGCTGAAACCAGGTCGCTTTCTTATCGAGTGCAGAAATGATGTTCGTCGAGAGACCAGCTCTGATAAGGTTTACATACTTGTTACCTTTCACAGTGTTGATCTCGATCACATCATTCTTCTTAAACACTGTGCCAAGACTGCTCGGCATTTTGTTACCGTACAGTTTCATGGAATTTCGTGTAAAGACATCGTACATCGCAAAGGTACTTACATCGGTCAGCATCTTGATGCGTATATTAATACCAGTATCACCATCGCCAGGATAGACGATAAGCGATCTAGTGTCAGTCCGAAGTTCGCTCATGATCAGCTTGTTCTCTGTAACAGATTCGTTGCTAAAAGCGAACTCGAACAAGGGTATGGAATCTGAGAAGTTTTTCGTTGTCGGCTCGATATCGTAAAAATATGGATCAGGGCAGACAATGCTAATCTTCGTGGATTCCTCATCGCTGAAAATGTCAGGTTCATTAGACTCGACATAGCCCTCGATCTTGACCTTGTTATTATCTGTAACGACCACCACACTCACAGGTCGTTTCGTCGGAAAATATCGATAAGCCTTCAGACGATTCAATTCGACCGATGGTCTGTCCATCATACCAAGTTCGATCGTGAGGTTACGAGTCTCCAGTCTGCTACCAACATACAGAGAGCCATCGATTGTAGCGACGTCCTGTGTGTTGATGCTAGCTGACGGGGGCCCGAGCCCGTCTATACTCTTAATATAGAGTCCAGAGAGCTCGGGCCGAAACAGGTCAAGCGTCAATTCCTCTCCCTTAGGATTGGTTACAATTAACGATTGAATCATTTAGTTACCAGTCCTTTCTTAACCGTTAGATTTCTTGTAGATGCTACTGACTATCTGAGGAGCCTGTTTAGCAATCTGCGAGTAAAGGTTCTTGGTCTGACGATAGATCGTCGAGCGATCCAGCGCCTTGGGAGAGTAATTGTTCTGAGTGACTTGATACACATTCCCACCAGGTGTAGCCTTCATGGAATTCGACTGGGTGGTGTTGTTGGAAGATGTGACCGCGCGCTGGGTTCTAGAGGCTACGTTGTAGCTTCTACCACCGCCATTGAAGGTACTGTTGATGATCTGTGCTTTCTTCTCAACGTCACTCATATCGACAACGGGTCTGATGACAGGCTCGTAGTCAGTCAGTTCATCAGTCTTATCGGCAATCTCGCCAACAGCCTGAATAAATTTATGAATCGTCTCTTCGGCAGCATCCTTGATGTCGTCAGCAGACAGGACGAGAAGCTTCTTGATCGTCTCGATCACTCTGCCCTGTCTAGACTCAATGCCAGCCGCCATAGCATCCGCGTAAGCCGCACCAACCTTCTTACCGTCAGCAGTAGTCGTTGCAGCAGTGGCCGCGACAACGTTCGTGGTGTTCTTGGTAGCAGCTGCAGCAGTCTGTGCAGATCCATTTTGAATTGCTGCGGCATTAGCGGCTACGTACGCATTACCTGCGACTGTACCAGCAGCTTTAGCGGTTCCAGTGAACTCAGCATAGGTACCCTTTGCATTAGCAAGAGCGTTGTTGACCATCTGCTGAGATTCGGATAGTGTGGTATTAGCCTGCTGCTCGATAAAGCCCATATTCTTGTCATAACCGAACTTCTCGAAGGCGTAATCCCACAGTTCTTCCATGGTGTAGCCCAGGCTGAGCATCGTCTTGATGCTTTCCTGGTTCATGAACTCTTGAGCCTTGATGTAGGCTTCTCTCTGAGTCTCGATAGTCTTCTTCTGTGTAGTGGACTGGGCTTTCGTGATTTCGTTAGCAAGCTGGTAAAGTTCAGTCATCTCTTGGAGGTACTTGTTATAAGCCTCCTGAGCTTCCTCAGTGTCTTTACCGAGCTCCTTCACGATAGTCTCATACTCACCCTGTGCGAGGAGCACTTTAGAAGCCTGCGTCTGGAGTTTCTTCTGATTGAGCTCGATCGCCTTAGCGGTCTTCTCATCCTCAGTAGCTTCAGGATTCATAGCTTCCCAGAGCTTCTCTTCCAGATCCCAGCTGGTCTCATCAAGCTCGAACTTGTCAATCTCAGTCTTGAAGGCGTTGACGATGTTCTGCGCTTTCTTCTCCGCAGCTTCTTCAGCGGAGGTGTTCTTCTCGATACCCTCTGCGATACCGTCGACAATATAGCGACCAACCTCATCTCGAGTAACCTTCGAGGGAGAGTGAATCTCGAGCTTATTCTGGAATGCCTCAACGATGCTTTGAGCTGTCTTCATAGACTGTTTTTCTGCCTTAGGCGTGTTGAGACGGATACCGTTGCTCAGACCTGCTACGATGTACTCACCGATCTTCATGAATACCTTAGAAGGAGAATTCACATCGAGTTGGACTCGTGCAGCAGCTTCAACAGCAGAAGCCATAGCCTTTGCGGCAGCCACAGCAGAGGCAGTACCGGCTTTAATACCAGAAGCCATACCCTCAGCAGCATACTGACCAGCAGATTGGAAACCAGCACGAGCGCCACGGACTGCAGTGATGCAAGCCTGGAGTGCGCTGTTGAACGCCGTCTCGATACCCTGCTTACCAGAGTCGATACCGGTCTTCACGGCCTTAGCAAGCTCAGAACCAGCCGAGTTCATCTCAGAAGCATGGGACTTGATCTTCGAGGGAATATCCTTGACGAGATTTCCACCAGCCTCAGCAACACCAGCTGCGTTATTCGTCAGGCTCGACTTGATCTGATTGACGAAGTTTGCAACCGCTGCAGAGGCCTGAGAACCGGCATTTTGAAATCCCTGAACAAACTTCTGAATCGAGTTCGTAGCAAGCTGACCAAGCTGATTACTGAAGGTTTGGAAACCAGAGAAATCAGCAGAAGCCAGCTGACTTGCCAGATCGGAGAGTTTGTTGATCTGCTGGATTGCCGTGTCGACCGAAGACCAATCAATACCACTGAAACTCGTGGTCATGTTCTTCATCTGCGTACCAAGCTGTCCGAGGTTCGTAGCGAACTGTCCAAGAGAGGTACTCATCGCACCGCCTTCGGAAGCACCACCAAGAGCTGTCTGAAGTTCAGTGATCTTCTTCATCGAGGCGATGGCCTGGTCGATGGCAGTTACATCGAAGTTCTCGCCGAGAGAGACAGAGAATCTGCCCATAGCTCTGCCGAGTGCTTCGATCTTAGATGCGAACTTGGAGAGGTCAACTGTCTCACCGCCACTGTCAGCGGTTTTGTTCTGGTTAAGGACGGTCTGGAGCTCGCCGATCTTACCCATAGCAGAGATGGCTTGTTCAATACCAGCAGCATTGAAATCTGTGCCGATTGCAGTGTTGAACGAGCCCATAGCCTGACCAAGAGCAGTAACACGCTCCGCGAAAGACGCCATGTTAACAGGAGAAAGACCCTGGTCAAGAGTTTTCTGGTTCTCGGTGTTCAATGCTGTCTGAAGTTCAGCGAGCTTCTTAGCAGCATTGATGACGTTATCGAGCATACCAGAATCAATGATCTGACCGGTACCGCCCATGCCAGTGAACTGGATAGCACCAAATGCTTGCAGGGCTGGCATGAAACTCTCTGCGAAACCCTGCATCTTTTCAGCGAAAACGGCAGGATCAGTCGTGGTGCCACTACTCACTTCCTTAAGCCAAGTATCCATTGGTTCCATGGCTTTCTGAATACCCGATAACTTCGTAACCGCCTCAACGATCTGATCGATGAAACTTGTATCAAGGGTCTTCGGGATCATCTTCTTATCGCCGCCACCAAGGATGCCTAGCGACTCGAAGGCGGGCATGATAGCATCAGCGAAATCTTCGATTTGTTTAGCGAAGCCTTCAAGGGAATTATCGCCACCGAAGAGCTTCTCGAGTGCTGTCTTAGCTTCTGGGATGCTTGTAGCGAGCGTAGTGAACTGAGAAGTGATGCTGATAATGTTTTCAACAAGAGACGTGTCAATCTCAGTGGCTGTGAAGTCTTCACTACCATCATTGACGGCACCGAATTCTTTCATGGCATCCATCATACTCGTAGCGAAATCTTTCAGATTTTTACCGAAAGTACCAAGATCTGAGAAACCTGTGAACAAGGATACGAAACCACCAATAGGTTCGATCTGTGAGCTAAGCGAAGCGAATTTAGTCGTGATATCGACAAGCTTATCGACATTACTGGCATCAGTATCATCAAGCGAGGCATCGCTAAGAGTGTCCAAAGCTGAACTTAAGCCAGTAACGAAAGGTGTAAGTGTTGCACCGAACGTTGCCAAATCAGTCGTACCCATAAGTGCATCGACAAGACCACCCATTGGTTCGATATTTGGCGTCAAAGCAGAAAGCTTACTTGTTACGTCACAAACCTTCTGAATATTCTCCGTATCTGTTTCGCTGATAGGTGACATTCTAAAGGCGTGAATGGCCTGGCCAAGACTGGTAGCAAAAGAGGACATCTGATAACCAAACGTACCAAGATTCGATGTGCCCATAATAGCTTCGACTAGACCACCCATCGGTTCGATGGAGGATTGAAGCTCTGCAAGCTTGCTAGAGACGTTTACGACTTGACTAATGTTAGCCACATCAGTTTCTGTGATCGTAGTTTCTCTGAATGCTGTAACAGCCTCATTGATACCTTCCGCAAAAGGTTTAAGCTGAGATGCGAATACACCTAAGTCTTTTGTACCAGTAAAGCCTTGAATGAAGCCACCCTGAAGAGAAAGATTACCCATAAGACTTGCGATAGCGGAAGTGATCGCCGTCATACGATTCATAGCGCTGACGTCGAGATCAGCCGTCGCATCGACCATATCAGCAACACCCTTGCCGAACTTAGCAAGATCAGTACCGATAGATGCCATCGACATATCGCCAAGATTGAATTTCTTACCAAGTCCTCGGAAGAAATCCATCTTATACATCTCGCCGATCTGTTCCACGATTTGTGTCATGTTGCTTAGATCGGCATTTTGAATTTTGTCGTTAATATCGAGGAAAGGTTGGATGTTCTTGGCGAATTCAGCCATAGCAGTGCCGACTTCAGGAAGGTGAGAAGAATATTCTTCTCGTGCTCCACCAGCAATACCGCCAAAGAATTTACCAATAGCGCTACCAACTTTACCAAGCACATCAGCGCCCTTTTCAATCTTTGCAACAATATCGACTCCGATACTATCGAACGCATCGGCAATAGCACCCATCGCAGCGGTAAGCGCGGTAAATATACCAACGATGCCAGCAACAGCAACTTCGCCTAACATGACATTACCGAAACCTATGAGCTTAGTAAGAGCGCCCATAGCGACTGATAAACCTGCCAATGCCGATATCATACCGGTTAAGAATGCAATCGATTTCATAGTTTGATTAGACAAACCCTGAATATTCATGCTACTCAACCAAGCGACTAAAGCGCTTATACCAGCAAGTATACCGCCAGCGCCAGCCATAGCGAGAAGGTTCTTACCAACATCAGCCAAACGATTAAACTTGATATGGCCAAGCACTAACAACATAGCACTTAGTCCAAGACAAAGTTGGAGAATAGCCTGTGTAGCGGGAAGCGCCGTTTGAGCATCAATTGCTTTAAGCATTGCTACCATTGTACCGATAGCTGCAAGACAAGCAATCATACCTACGAAAGCCGATGGTTTAACCTTCATCTTACCGAGGACGCCCATCATGATAGTGAACATACCCATGAGGCTTTCCACAATGATGGCCGATCTCGTTACGGCTGACTCATCAATCATAGCCAGTGCAGCAAGAGCTGCGACTAGAATAGTAATCGAGGTAACCAATGCAATAATGGTCGCCTTGGCGCCTGTAGCTTTTCCGGAAACTGCGAGCAGCGCTGTGAACATAACGCCGATTGCTAAGATGGCTTTCGTAGCAGTTTCAACACCAGAAGGATCAAGTTCACTCAAGACTGCAATAGCACCAGCCAACAAAGTAATGGAGCCTGCCATAGCGACAATTGCAATACCGCCCTTGATGGAATGTTTGCCAGAAAATGCGGTAGACGCCATCATGACAGACATAAGCCCCATAAGCTTATACATGGTAGTGGAAGCTCGTTCCAGATCACCAGGGGAAATCTCAGCGATCGTCTTCATCGCCTGCGAAACAAGGATCAAGCTACCAGCCATTGCAGCGACACCAATCCCGCCTCGAAGAGCATTTTTGCCAGCAAGTCTAGTTGCAAGCATAAGAACACCCATTTGAGCAGCAATTGCAAGCAAAGCAGGGAAAGCACCAACAATCGTGTCGAGTGGCATAGCAGCCAGGTCAGCCATGGTGTTCATCATCATCTTGAGCGCAAGAATAGCAGCGATAGCGCCAACGCCAGAGCTGATAGTGATGCCTTTCATGCTACCCATGACGACTCGCATAGCAATCATGACGCCAGAGAGACCAATCATACTGGTAACGATTTTGTCGGAGTCCATTTCACCAACAGATTGCATAGCACTTGCCAGCATTTTGATTGCGAAAGCGAAAGCCAGCATAGAACTGATCGACTTAATTGCTCCAGCCCATGTGGTAGCAGCACCGCCAACTGTCATGAGCTTAGCCATGCCAGTGAAGGTCACCATGATGACCTCAAGCGCAACAACTGCATTACCGAAACCATCAGTATCGGAGACACTTGCGATTGTTTTCAATGCATGAGCGACAAGTGTTAAGCCAGCACCAAGTCCAATCAAAGCAGCAGCCATAGCAGCAAGACCAGCAGTGCCAGCAGTACCAGTTGCACCTGTACCAATGCCCATCTTACTAAGAGCGAAAGAAAGTCCTGCTAAGATACCGGTTAAGATACCCATCGCAGCAAGGGCTTGTTTCAGTCTATCAGTAGGAATGGCGGCCAATGCAACAAGCGAAGCAGCAAGCATAGTAAGCGACTTAGCAAGCGTGTAGACATAGTCAGCCTTGACATTCTTAGTCATGGCGTTAATGTAACCACTAACTGCTGTGGGAACCTTAGCTAAACTAGCAACCAAAGTATCAAAAGACTCAAGCGGGCCTTTTAACTTCTCAAGTAATTTACCAAATTGGGTAATATAATAAATCGACGAGGCGCCTAGACCAACAGCCAGAATCTCACCAACGTCGATATTTGGTCGAATGTTAAGTTGTAATTTCTCAGAGAATCCGTGTAATACGTCATAGATCTTACCAAGACCTGTACCAATATTACCAGCAGCAGTTGAAAGTCTGCTAGGAACTTGTTTTACATTACCTCGAACGCCACTAATAATACCGTTAATGTCGAGAATTTCTCCTGCGACATTCTCTTTGAAATCTTTTAGAATCGTGATAATATCGCTTAAGTGGAAACCATCAGAGAAATCCATGGCTTTGATCCGCTCATAGAATCCTTCAAGGAGTTTCCACGTATCGCCGAAGAGCATCTTAAGCACTTCGATTTTTTCGTTAATGAACTCGGTTGCTTTCGCAACGAGCTTCTGAACGATTTCGAGATTGCTAAACCACTGCCAAAGCTGTTGAGCTTTCTCGATTACGAAAGTAAATGCGTTACGAAGAGCATTAGTGACTACAGTAACACCATTTGCAGATGTGATGAATTCAGTGAATCTAGAAATTAGATCACCAATATAACCTGTGTATTTAAGAATATCGATATGGGCAGAACTAAAGAGCTTTCCCAAGACAGAAAATGCGCCTTTAAGAACGCCAGTTACAACAGTAGCTACGAGTTTGAGAATCGAGAAAAGACCCTTGAAAGTCTTCTTTAGATTTTCAGCAGATTCATCAGATAGCTTAATTGCTTCAGAGAAAGAATAGAATCCTTCGAGGAGTTTATAGATGATACCAGCAGTATCAATATCGAAGACTTCGTCCCAAGCATCTCGAAGTGCGCCAAGAGCCTTAGCGACCGCTTCGATAATATTGGTAAGACCTCCCCAAAGAAGTTCTCGACCAGACATAGGACGAGACATCTTCTGAATTAGGTTATTCAGATCAGTTCCGGTGGCATCGGCCTGAGCAGACAGATCCTTTAACGTTGCGATCTGCTCGTCAGTAAATCCAAGAGCTTTCGCTTGTGTTTCAGACAAATCAGCAAGCGTAAGACGATGTCCATCAACTGATTTATTGACTAGCTCTTGCACTTTAGCATAGTCGTAACCCGCTTTTGCAAGAAGCTGATAACGCTCAGGCGCAGTGGACCATTTACCCCTCCAGACCTCGTCAACGACCTTCTGGAAAGTCTGCAGTTTTTTAGTCATATCTTCAGTGGATTCAGTTACTCGAGAACCACTTTCGATATAACTGCTGATGGTTTCCTTGACGATATCAGCGCTAGCCCAACCAGATTTGAGCGACTCGGTAAAACCGCCAGCATCTTTGATCATCTGATCAGTGACGACGCCATGCTGTTTACCGACTTCGATCATTTTCTTCTGGAAATCATCCATTTTGATTCCAGCGTCCTCTACGATCGAGCCGATCTGTTTCCAAGCATCTTCGCCGCCACCCATGGCATCTCGAAGAATGGCATTGCGTCGGTCAGCGGCCTTCTGGACGAATCCAGTGAGCATTTCACCAAGCTTAGAGAGACTTTCCTTAGCCTCTTCAAAGTCACCGATGATGATTTCCCAAGATTCAGTCCAGCCAGACTGAGCAGACTCCTTCAGAGTATCCCACAGCTGAGTGAAAGTCTTAATCTTGGTTGCAGCGTCTTCCATGGTACGAGCTTGCTCGATAACTTTAGCAGACATCTCTTTGGTATACTTACCAGAAGCTTCCATCTGCTTACAGTATTGCTCAGCACCTTCAACAGTGAATTTCTTCAATGTCGTATTAAGGACATCCGCACTAATCCAGCCTTCTTTCAAAGATTCTCTGAAAGAACCAGACTTCTTGATCATTGCATCGACCTGGATACCCATTTCACGAGCAGTCTGTTTAAGACCTTCCTGGAAGATCTCACCACCCATACCGGCATTAACAACCGAGTTCCAGTCCTGCAACTTAACAGTGCCTGCAGCAAGGGCCTGCGAAAGCTGATACATTGCTGTAGATGCCTGTGTACTATTAGAACCGGCAGTAGCAGCCAGGTTAGAGATACCCTGAATTGCAGTAGCAGCGGTATTTAAGTCGACGCCAGCTGCAGTAAAGGTACCAATATTCCGAGTCATCTCGGTGAAGTTATAGATAGTTTTATCAGCGTAATGGTTCAGCTCGTCCAGAACGGCGTTAACGTCAGCAATGGTTTTACCCTTCGAGGAGACGTTTGCCATAATAGTCTGGACGGCGTTCATCTTGGTCTCATATTCCTGGAAACCAGAAATAACAGGATCAAGAGTCAAAGCGCTTACGATGTTCTTACCAGCTGTAAGCGCGCTGTTTGTGATTCGAGACAGGGCAGTAGCTGCTACAACTTGGAGAGCAGAAAAGCTAACTTTTACCTTATCGACAGAGCTAGCTAACTGATTCATATCGACTTTCTTAGTTGCAGCAGCTACGTTTTCAAGACCCTTGGACTGGTCATTGAATTTAAGAGCCGATTTCAATCGCTCAATTGTCGACATGGACTGTTTAACATTTGATTCAAACTGTCCATTTTCAAATCGCATTTCTACGACTCGTTCATCGATCTGCTTACCCAACGCCAGTCACCTCCTTCCACAATTCGTCGCACATTTGCTCAAACACTGGCTGTAGAGCAGGGTTAATATAATCTCGACCCTGTACATAACCGCCAGTGCCGGTACCATGTCCGTATTGTAGAATAAGAGCTATTGGAACTCCCTTATTTCTGTTGGAGTTCATGAAGTTAATGGAAACCGAGGTACTGGTCCTGCTGATCTCATAGTACCAAGAACTTGCCGTTAACCCCGTGTCAACAGGAGTGGCTTTAGAGAGGGCTTCGACACCCATCCGACCATACTTGTCGAGGACACCTCGATGGGAAGCATTCAGTAATTTCTCAAGCCAGTTGTTAACTTTGGAAAAATCACCTTTGTGATTAAAGGTGATACCGAGTTGTACAGCCACAGGACCTCCTCCTTAAATCAAAGTTTGGTCACGTAGTCGAGACTGATCCAACCTGCTCCGGATTTAAGCTTACCCCATCCACTTTTCGAGCCAATACCTTCACTCGTCTCAACGATCGTATACACACCAGAGGGCATGTACGTATGAGTCTTCGCGTAATTAGTACCAGGACCACATCGGATGTTCAGGTTCGGAACATTTACCTTAACCTGGAAGTCTGTATCTCCATTTTGAATTTCCGGAGCCTTCTTAGACTCGAGGTTGGCGTTGACTGCAGCAGCGATCGCTCCCATCCGCTCATAGAGGTAATCGCCAGGACAAGCTTTCGCAGCAAACCAGCGATGTACGGTCATGTTCTGCTTGTTGACCTGACCGATCAGTCGTTTGTCACCCTTCCATTTGAGTTTGCCGATGGATGGATTGCGACGACAGATGTCGGTCACGAGCACGATAAGAGCCAGATAAGCTTTCTTCGTAACAGGGTACGGATGAGAGTTCGTACTAGACACCTCGATAGTGATAGCACGATTGTCATTCGACTTGCTGTTGGAGCACTGAGAGGCATCGGATTCGTGAACGTACAGACCGATAGAACCATCATAGCCGATGCCGTAATTAGACGATGCTCGGCGAGATCTCTTTGCGAACATATTCCCAAGAGCCTTTGCTGTGGTTTGACCTGCAGTGCAGTGAATAGTGATCGTGTCAAGTGTATGTTTTCTAGGGCCATACACATTAGGACTCATGATCTTTACAGTTGCTAAAGAACTATCAGTGTACATTGGAATCCCTCCTTACCCCTTAGTTCCTAACATAGCTCGACGCTTTGCATTGAGTGCTGCGTTCTTCTGAAGAATCGCTCTATTGGACAGCTTCTTACCAGGAGAACTCTTGCGGCTACAAACGTTAATGAGCGCCATAAGACGATTGATGTGCCACTTTTGGTATTCTGCTGGAATGTTATATGCGATCATCCAATAGTAGATGAGCTCAGACGTAATGGTATCCTTCGGACCGCCAGTTTCTTTGTCGTTTCCCAAATATGTGGCAGACATAGGATTTTCGATGTATTCATTGATGGCCTGAAGATTCTCAACAGTAAGTCTACTGAATACAGTAGGATCAACGTTGCGATTGATCACCATACAACGAATATAATCGTTCATTTCGTCTTGACTCTTGATTCTCTTAGAAAGAAACGCTTTGTGGTGTTTTGCTTCCCACTTAGAAATCGAGATGAGAGAATGCTCGAGCTGCAGAACCACATCTTTTCCGTATGTGAATTCCTCTTTCTCATCATCCCAGAATTCCTGACCAGGAACATGAAGTTCCAGCATGGTGCGGACCTCTTATCAGTCTGTGGACTTGGCGCCCGTAACTTCAGCGATCTTCTTATCGAAGTCGGGAGGCAGAATGCCATTGACAAACTTGGCAGCCTCGTCGCTGTTCAGTGCCAACTCCATAAACAAATCGGAGTAGGCTTCGGTCTGGACGAACTCGTCGGTCAGTTCCTTGCTCTTCATGAACCGACGACCGTCAGCGCTCTTAACGCCGTAAGCACGACGAATCAGATCTTTGAAGATGTCCATCAGAGCAGGAACATCCTTGGTGGAAATGATACGGTTGACCATCTCGCCGAAGCCGCCGGTCACGCTCATCTCCATGTCCATCAGTTCAGCCTTGGAAAGATTGAAATGGAAGGTCTCAGTTCTTTCGACACCATTGTAGTCGATATAGGTGATTTCTTTTTTCAGCATTGTAAGTTCTCCTTTCAGAAATTAGGTGAAGCGGGAGCCAGCCTCACTGAATACTCCCGCGTAATCGGTTGTTATCAGGGCTCAGAGAGCAGAGTCTTGATCTGGTTGGGAAGCAGCAGAGTAGGCTCAGTAGCGGACCCACTGCCACCGTCAGCATCAGTGCCGTACAGCTTGGCTTCCAGCTTAGCCATCTTCTCAGTGCCGACCTTGGTGGAGTCGATCACCAGAGAAGCGGTAGGCTTGAAGCCTTCGACAGCGACAGGGGTGGTGGACAGCTCCCAGCTGAAGGTGATAGCTTCGGGAGAGTCGTTGATGGTGCTGTAGGCCTTCTCAGAGGGAGAAGCCTTGGCGCCGTAGATGATGTGCAGCTTGTAGCCATAGTCGGAGCCCTTGACGTCGTTACCCACCTGGGTACGATAGCACAGACCGAAAGCAGAACGAGCCTGCTGACCGATCATGACGCCAGCGGCCAACTCACCGGAACCGTCCAGAGCAGCAAACTCATCGGGATAGGTGTAAGCCTCGATGGTGGCTGCGAAGGTCTCAGCAGACAGCAGAGACAGGTACTTGATGTTGTCGGCGTACAGGTCAGTGGCCTCTGCGCCGGAGGGAGACTCGGTAACGGCGGTCAGACCGTTCCAAGCGACACCCTTATCGTACTCACCGGTTTCCTTCTGCGGATACAGAACACCGTGATCGACGCCGGTCTCATAAATGTGCTCGGCGGCTTTATCCCAAACAATCTTAGCCATGTAAGATATCCTCCTTAGAAGTAGATTGTAAACACATCGTGGTGTAGGTTGTCAACCGTGTAATGGCGGTCAAAGCTGCAGTAAGGCAGATTAGAGACATCCTCGACATGTACACTATCTGGATTCTTGTCGATCACAGTGAGAGTGTAGCGATGGAACTTCAAGTAGGCAATGTTGTCTGCCGGATACTTGTCGATGTCATAGCGCTCATAAACGATTGCGGGGTATTTCATCTTTACGGAAGCAGGAGGTTGAAAATATACATTCCGGCTTCCAAGAGTCTGCTCAAGAACAGACTGAAGCTCTAGACGAGTCTTCGCCATTGTATAAACCTCCAATAGAAAGGATCAAGCGCGGGGGCTGCACCTCCACACTGGTGATTTTCCACTTCGATCCCATAAATTCGACATACCGCATGGTGTGGAAGTTGTGATAAGCATACTGGTCAGCAAGCACGCTAATCTCATTGGAGATGTTGACGTCGTCGTTCAGATAATCAGAATTATCAAGTCGACGAAGGTTCCGAATAAGATCTCCGAAATATGGTCTTGCGCAGATTTTCTCCACATACACACCAGGTACTTCTTCAACGGTCTCTTCAAAACCAATTTTGCCGTACCATTTCATTGCTTTTCACTCCTTACAAATCCATTTTGAATTGTTCGGCCGAAACTCAGGTAGGATCGGCGACAGCGGCCAGAGACACAACCTCGACAGAGGAAGAACCCGCCTTGGGATACTTCACAGAGCCGACCTTGGATGCCTCGACGTACTCGGTGGGGTAGGCGTAGCCAGTAGCAGTCTTGATCACAGCGCCCTTCAAGAAAGCCTCCTTCAGATCACTGGTCGTGAACTGCTTGGTCGTAGCAGAGTCCATGTAGGCCTTGCCGTCGGTGCCCTTGGTGTAGATGACGATAGAAACAACGAAACGATCTTTCAGATCCTGGTAGATACGATCCATAGGTCAGTCCTCCTTAAGCTTCAGGAACGCTCTCGATAGTAATGGCAGCGTAGGGCTTGATCATTGCGCCGGAGCAACGGGTCTCGATCAGGTACTTCTGAGCGTTGTAGTCGATGTCGAAGTCGTCGAACATATTGACTGCGCCGCCCTTATCAGCACCGACATTGTAGTCGTTCAGGTTGACAATGATGCCCATCAGGCTGTGAACCTTGGAGTCATCGGCGTCGGTGCGGGTCAGACCTTCCATGACGGGAACAGCGATGATCTCGCGGACACGCAGGACAGTACGCAGCTTGTCGATGGAGTCGTAGATCACACGGCCGGTAGTGTCTTCCAGCAGCAGGCAGTTGGTGATCATGTCTTCAGTGGTGAACAGGACAGGCTCGCCAGAACCACGATAGTCCTTACGGGACTTGATCGCAGTGCGGATAAATGCCTTGGCCATATCATCCTCAGTGGCGCCGGCCTTCTTGGTCACAGTAGCCTTGATGGTGTACAGATCGGAGTCGGTCCAGATAGGACGAATGTTCATCTCGTTGATCTTGTCATCGGAAGAACCATCACGGCCGTCACCAACCAGGATAGCACGAGCGATCTCCTCGTCCAGCATGAAGCGCATCTCAGTCTTCAGCCAGGCGACGACATCGAAATCGGTGATGTCGATCACGTCATCACGATCCAGCTTCTGCTTCTTGTAGATGGTCGTGGGGGTGGTGGTTCTCTTCAGCAGGGTGAAGACCTGTTCCTTCTTCAGCTTGCCCTTGATGTAACCCTTGGCACGAGCCTCGTCGGCTGTCAGGTCAGCATACATGGACTTGATGCGGGAGAAGGGGGTGTGATGAACACCGGACATGACCTTGGACACCCAGTCCATCTTGCGGGTGATCCAGTCGGGAGGAGTGTTCAGGTTCTTGGGCTCAGGGAAGAGGGTGTCGATACCGTCAATGCCATGAGCCAGAGCACTCTCACGCAGAGAGCCATAGCGCTTGCCGTCAGCCAGGATAGCTTCCATATCTGCATGCTGCAGAATGTTGGACTGATCGGCAGTGTCGTTGTCGAAGATGTTATGCTTCACTTCAGTGTCTCCTTCTTCATCATATTCGTCATCGGTGGCACCACCATCTTCCAGAGCCTGGCCGACAATGGCGTAAACAGCGTTCATCTGTTTCTCGTTCAGGGTACTGAGAATATCACCGATGGTCTCCTCAGTATCGTTCTCTTCTGCCGGCTCGGGGTCGGCATGGATCAGCTTTTCATCAGGATTCATAGGTTCCTCCTTAGGGATATCGCTATGACGAATTTCAAGATCGAAAGCGCCACCAGCGTAAATGATAGCTTGTTCATCACCGTCATCATCGTCGCTGTGCTGAATGATGTCTTCGATGAGCGCGCCAGGATTAGCACCGGCCAGTACGAGGCTTACTTCTTTGATATCGCCATGAAATACGTCGCCAGTGCGCTTGTTCTGAGAAAGATGGTTAGCATAAATAGACAATGCTTTCACATCGCCATGCATAACCAGCTCTCTAGCCTGTTTGCCAGACTCACTATTATTGAACGAACAGTAGGCATATACGCCTTCGGGTTTGTTCTCAAGCGTCGCCTGACCCAAGCAGTTGAACGGATCGTCGTGCTGATGGTTCCATACCAGAGGGACCACGTCGCCGTCATTGTGCTTGAAAGCATCTCGACGAATCGTTCGACCATCGGCACACTTTAGATCGTTTCTAGTTGCCCAACCAGAAAAATCATAAGTTTCCATTCTCTACATTCCTCCTTTATACAGTAGTACGAGTCTGATTGATGATGTTATTCACGTAATCCTGTGCAGGATTTACTCCCTGTTGCTGTGTAATCTCTTCATTCGACTGCGACAGGTTCTTATTACGCAGAACATCAGCATTCGGATCGTCCGAAGGTCTAAGACCAACAATCTGTCTAAGTTCATTCGATGTCATGATTTCGTTTCGAGTGAACTTATCAGCGATCTCAGCAATATCACTGACAGGAACCAGACGGAATGGATCATTGAAGTACATAATAGACTGCTTCTGAGAACGAGCTGTCTTTGTGAGGAATACTCGTTTCATAGAGTCTACAATGGCTGCAGCGATTGGTTCTACAACACGGTTATTGTAGTTCAGCATGACTTTTTGGTCTGCTGTTCCGTCCAAGATCTCCTGAGTGATACCGATCTGACTGAACATAAGTTTTGTCAGATACTCGATCTGATTCAGGAGGTTATTATCGAGAGATCTGTTAAGCTGAGTGATCTTTTCGGTACCGTCAGTGTATGCGATACCATACTTAGAGTTCTCAAGCTGATCTTCGATATCCTGTCTACGCTTCTCTGCTTGCGCTCTTTTCGCATCAGTTTTGATGACATAAGGAAGTTGGATGATCATGTTTAACTTATTGGAGTTGGTCTGTTCATCTACAACATCCAGAAGTACAAGCTTACGAAGCAATCTTTGTAATGTCGAGTTTGGCTCATTCATTACAGAAAAGAACGGATTTTCGATGATAGCTACGAGAGATTTCGGAAGAGTGAGTTCCTGTTTTTCACCGGTTCTATCATCGTACATCCGAACACGAACATGCTCAGGATACCATTCTACGATTTTAGCAGTTCTCATAGCAAGAATGTCATAAGAACTAGTCATGGTCGGATTAGCTGTTAATTCATAGGGAACAACAGCAACACAACCTTCATCCATCATAGAAAGCACGATATCCTGGATGAATGCTCTTGAAGTTTGATCCTGATTTGCCTCAAGAGTGAGACAGTTGTTCAGGCCGCTGTTGATATACTTGATGTACCGATCGTTGTCGTCCAGTTTAACATGACGATATGTCAATGCAGCAACATCGAGGGCGATTCGATTATAAACAGCGGAAACAATCGAATGATCATTACCACGGCTTAAACGTGGTCGATCCGGTCGGTAATATGACCCTCCGCCATAGTTTCCATAAGAAAACTGTTTATTGAGGAAGGCGTTCCAGGCGGCTTTTACCCTGGAACCGAACGTAATAGCCACGTTAGTTCACCGCCTTACTTACGTCTGTTTTTAGTAACAGGCCGTCCGTTATAATAAGTCGTTTGGGTATTGGTACGTTTATCTGTGGTAATAGCTTTAGAAAGAAATCTAGAGATGAAGTTCTTTCCCTTTTTTCTTTTCTTATTCTTTTTCTCGAAATAGAGTTTACCGTCTTTCATAGTAGCAGAAGGTCGTTGATCTTTCGGAACATTCTGCGTTCTAATCTTGGATGTGGTAGACGTTGTACTAAAGATTTTATTACCTTTCGTAGTGGTCACCGAACCATCAGGATTTCTCTTGGTGGTTGTTCGCACAGCTAATGTGTCTTTAGCTCTGTCGTAAATGTAGTGCCATTTACCATTGATCATTTTCTTGTCAATGTATTTGAAATGCATCAGCCAATCATTGTTATGATCAACGGATTTGTATTCCCACATATTAAGTCCTCCGTTTCTGTTGAGCGTTCTTAATATAGGCCCGACCGTAGTCCTTAATAGCAGCATCAATGTCATTCAAACCAGAATTATAAGTTCTGATCATAGCCTCATTCGATGCAATCTTTGCTTTGATCGAATCGCTTTTGGTTTTAATCTGATTTGCTTTTAATTCTAATACTTTTGCTCTACGATTGAGCGTGTCTGCCTTAGAAAGCATTTTTGCCCCACGAGCTTCGGAAGTAAAACGACGACCAGCTTTTCGTTCATACTTATTTGCTTTAACTCGTTTAGCAGCTGCTTTTTTGCTATACTTAGCAGCTTTAACGTCTTTCCCTTTAGCTCTTTTATCGGACTTCTTTTGAAGAGTCGCATTTGACGATTGATACTTACTGATTTTCTTGTTGATCTTACCACGATGAGACTCTAAACTAGAAATAGCCTTTTTGGACTCTTCTTTAGTAGAGGCTCTAGAAAGAGATCTTCTAGCTCGACGGACGCCCCATTTCATACCAAGGACGCCATAGTGCTGAAGGTTCTCACTCATGTAATCAGTGGACATATACGACCACAAATATGATCACCTCTTCTCATTCTCGAACGAACACTGGAATACGACGAATGATAAGTTCGTCAGCGACTTCGATCTGACAACGTAAGACATAGCGTCCGACACGTTTCGGTTCGATAGTCATGGTCAGCTTATATTCTTCAACAATAGGCTCACCAGCCACTTCGACTTCATTGCCGTATTCAAGTTGATACGATGCGTTGCGAATTGTAAAAGGGGCATCGTCACAGGTCGAGAACTCGACTGAGACGACTCGCCGTTCGCCTTTGAAAAGTTCAAGAGTCGAGCAACTCAAACATGTCACCTCCACACTTTTCGCATCTTGTAACTTCCATTTTGAATTTTTTCATATGAATTCGATGTGTGTATGTTTTGGTAGTCTCTACAGCCTTTCTAGTATCTGTTTTACCAAACGCCTGAAACAGCGTGATGTTAGAGTTAGCAGCAATCTTAAGCCACTCTATCTTCGTCACAATGTGTTTAGCATTAACAATGAAGAGTATCGTAGCTGCATACCCAATGTTACCAGCTTCATCTTCTGCATAAAGGTCTACCACATACTCACCACTCGGAATTTTTGGTACTGCACACTCCCAACGGTCATCGCCAATAGGAGTAAATGTGATATCTACTCCATTGGCAGAACCGTATACTCGCACGACCATTAGTCCGTAACCTTAACAGAGATTACGTAAGTCTTGCCTGCATCAACAGGATTCGGAACGATCGAGATCTCCTGGAAGACAGGTGCACCAGTATCGAGAGTGACAGTACGAGTGATTGTGGTCTTCAAACCAGCCGCGTCGGTCGCAATGACCGTAATGGTATTGGAACCACTCTTCAGAGTGACAGTGGTAGTAAACGAACCATTAGACTGAATAGTGACAGGTGCGCCATTAACAGTAACTGTAACCGGCGTAGAAGTGACATCGTTTGTCGTACCAGAAACAGTCAGAGACTCCTTATTGGTGATAAGACCATCAGCAGGAGACGTGATCGTCAACGCAGGCGGCACAGTATCGACTGTAAAGGAAGTGACAAGTTCCGTAGCCGCATTACCATCATGGTCAGACACCTTGAGCGAGAAGGAATGGGCGCCATTGCTCAGAGAGGTAGGAATCTTATAGGAACAATTGAAACCCTTGGTAGTCGCGGTCGTGGTAATACCAGAAGTGACATACGTGCCGCTATCGATCTTGATAGCGATCGTAGCTTCATCGATGCCAGAATCATCATCAATGACAGTCCAAGTAATGGTAGGCGTTGCAGATGTAATAGTAGCAGAAGCCGTCGGATAAGTGACTGTAATAGTCGGCTTGACTTTCTCTTTGACTTTGAGTTTCAGATCATCACCAAAGGTGGTGTCTGTGTCAGTCACGGTTGTACTGTTACCAGCATCATCTGTTGCTGTTACGCTTACAGGATAGTAATGTCCGTTATTATTATTGTAAGACGACTTACTTGGAGCCGTGATTGTAGCTTTATAAGAACCACTGGTCTCATCATATGTCAAGTTATATTCTTGACCATTGATCGAAGCTTTAACAGTCTTAACAGCCATATTTCCCTCCTTAACTTGTAGTGATAGTAGAGTCTATTTTCTCAGTAACTTCTGCTGAAATGATTAGGCTTTCTTTTGTGTAAACCGGATTCGGTTTTAGAGAGAAAGACTTGAACGATACAGATGTGCTGTAGTACATATGTATCTTAGGACCATCTTCAGGAATGTTCTCGTATTCCTTGTTAGATGATACGACTGCAAAGGTGTACTGTTTTCTAGGCTCCAATTGATACAAGAACGTGTCTTGTAAAAAGGTAGACATCTCAATTAACTTATCAGTTAACGAGTTGTTTTCAAATGCGAACTTGAACAGCGGTTTACCATAAGGCGAATAGCCTACAAGAACTCGCATTGGAGAAAGCATGTAGATTGAGTACCCCAAGACGTTACTGTCTGTCGTTCCTGTCCAAGTGATTGACCCAATGCCGCCGTCGCCAATAGAACCTTGGAGATTCGACGGATTAGAGATCGCTTGAATGGTGAAAGAGACTGTAACTTCACCTGAATACAATCCATTTTGATTTGTTACAACAGAAACTGTCCATGAACCTGGTGTAATGCGATACGAATCAGTCGTTCCTGTTACAGAAGACGTCGAAGCGACTGTCGAACCTTTCTTATAGGTGACAACATAGCCTGTTACATTCTCGCTTCCCGAAGCAACCCAATTAAGAGTCACGACGCCACGATCGAGAGTATAAGTTAAGTCCGATGGAGGATCAGGAGCTACGACAGTGAACGTAGTAGATACTGCAGCAGAATAAATATCACCTTTCACAGTCTTTACTTGTACAGTCCACTTACCAGCAACAAACGCTGACTTGTAACTAGTGGAAGTTACTCGTACTGTCCGTATGGTAGTTCCTTCTCGGATAAGTGTTACATCATAACCAGAAATTCCGCTAGTTGTAGAGGCATTCCAAGTTAAAGTAACATTACCACCATCAACTGTGGCCTTCAGATTCGTAGGCGGTGCAACATTATTGACTTCCAGACAAGTGATACGAACGGCGCCATTACCGGAATGACCAGTAACAGTAGATCCATCGTAGTCTGTGAAACTGGTTCCGCCATTTACAAGACTTGTATCAGTCAAGTAATAGGCGCTGTTCAGCGTACAACCACTCGGATAGTTTGAGGCAGTTCCGCTTGTATAAATATAACCAGAACCGCCACCGCCTCCTCGGTCGTCATCGCCAGAACCATCTGGATGGGCACCACAACCGCCATACCAGCCGCCACCTCCGGCGCCACCATAACCAGAAGATAGATAGCTACCATATCCGCCAAATCCGAAACCGCCACAATTGCTGTTATTAGATGGACTCAACGATGTGGTACCAGATCCATTACCAGTTTGGGTACCGCCTTGACCATATGAGCCATAGTTTTCAGTTGCTGATTTACCAGACGTACCGCCTCCATAACCACCAGGTTTATTAGAAGCACCGTCAGATCCGCCACCACCAGCTACGATTACCCGTGAAAGGTAATTGTCGTTCTTGATACGGATGTCAGAGCCACCACCGCCACCAGCATAACTTGAACGTTTACCGCCACCGTTAAATCCGCCACTTGTGCCTCCAGTATTACCAGAACCACCAGCGACAAGAATTATTACGGTATCAGCAGTAAGTGTCAAAGTGCCTTTAGCATAGCCGCCCTTTCCGCCATAGCTGGAAGAGCTACGATAGCCACCTTGAGCACCCCAGCATTCGAGCCGATACTTACCTTTTGGCAGTGTGATAGTCTTACTAGATCCACTGTAAGGACAGTTTAAGATGTCCCCAGTCTTTAACACACTCGAAGATGGTATCGACGATGTTAAATCGTATGTTGACATCTTATCTTCCTCCTATTTATGGCATATCTGACCACTTAGCCTCATAACGTTTACGATACTCATCATCGCTCATAGATCCAAGGCTTCGTGCAGTCTTCCAGGCCCATTCTTCGTACTTTGCACCAGCATCGTATTCGGCTTTATCGCTGATTTTCTGAGTGGCACCCTTAGACATGCTTTTAGCATCGAATACGATAATAGGATCATAACCTTCTCGCATTTGACCAGCTTTAGCACCAACACCGGCAATATCAGACATCGCGGTATAACCATCTTTCTTAAGATCAGATATAACTTGTCTTCTAATTTTAGCATCGACACCAAAAGTAGAAGCCGACATATACATCATTTCACTTAAACTTTTATCCTTGAAAGACTTAACAACGTCTTTGACTTCTGCTTTGTAGACTGGAGAACTCTTTATCCATTTGTCGTAATCTTCTCTGGAATCAAAATCATAAATCGATCTATTTTTAACGACCATTTCAGCAATAGTATTGTAAGTTTTACGATTATTCTTACAATATTTTTCAATAGCCGCCATTTGTCGTTCACGACTTGGAATCTTTAGATCTTTATTCAAAGTGTATGTGGTTTCATAGGTATCCTTACCATTAGCTTGAAACTTAATAGCGCCACCTTTATAAAGATTTCTGTCGACTTCCAAGTAAGTCATATAACGATCGCCAGAACTATCTCCTTTAGGATTTACACTAGTTCGATAAAACGTAGTTCCTTTAGGGATTGTTCTTTCTTTTGTTAAATCAGTTCGGTCAGCTTCTTGAAATGGTTTATTGGAACGAACATTTTGCTTTTTCTGATACGAAGTTGTGCCAGGCGCAGCTTCATATTCTCTCTGTTGTTTACGTTCCTCTTTATTTAGTTTTGCACCAGTAGAATAATGGTACCGTAATCTTCCTTGGGGAGTGAGACTTCCATCAGAATTTTGGTAACGACGAACGCCCCATCTCATCCCTTTAATACCATGGTGACTTAATTCATTACTCATATGTCACCTCACTCAAACGCTTCTTTATTCAGTTTATACGCCACAAAAGCATCCATCAAAGCTGCAACAGCGTCGATCTTTGCCTCATAGCGTTTCTTCAATAACTTACGGTTTCCGTTGGTATCTTCTATAACAATACAGTTACCCATAGTGAAAGTCATCATTGCTTCATCAAAGAGAAGCATTCTAGACTCGGCCAGATTCTTGAGTTCGCCCAAAGGAACAGACTCGGTTTTCACACCCTGAATAACTTTCTCGATACCAAACGGACCATTCTCAGATTGCCATCTTTCCACGAAGTCTTTTGCGTTGTATGGGTCGTATCCCATGCATGTAACATCGTAACCACATTCAACAATATGACGATCAAGTTCGTCAAAGACCTGCATTGTATCAAGAATACTACCTTCCATAACAACGAGTGTTCCTTCTTTCAGGAATTCGTCATACTTAAGTCGCATTGCGCCAGGTAGTTTCATCATAGTAAGTTCAGAAATATAATTTCGAGTCTTAACACCGAAACGACCATCTGGAAGCGGGAAGAGAAACGTAAAAGAACAAAAGTCGTTACCCTGAGAAAGGTCAACGCCCATAGAGCATGGGAGATTCCAGAAAGTTCTCATCCTATGAGGAATGGTTTCTTCATATGTGAAGAAGTAAGTAAAACCCTCCATAGGAAGACCAAATCTTTTAGCCAAAATATCGTTTCTGGCTGCAGGAGATTTCTCTGCTCTTTCAACATCGAGCTGATATGTTTCATAAGTTACTGTCTTATCAAGATTTGGGTTAGCCTTAAGCCACATTTCGGGCTGACCAACTTCGTCCACACTATCAAGTTTATACCACCAAATAGAGACATGAGGATTCTCGTATTCGCCTTTGAGAATCTTCATTAACTCCATTTTGATTGTATCACCGCTACCATTACGAACGGTACCCTCGGAACTGGTTGCAACGATGAGGTAATCGTCAACCTTGGAGGCGCCCTGTTCAATAGCACCGACAACATCCTCTCGAACATCACCGGAAAGCCATTCATCGACAGTAGCAATTTTACAACGGAGACCCTGAAGCTTATCAATCGTCATAGGACGAATCTCAATCAGTGAATTAGTAAGAAAGTTCTCGATACCTTTCTTGGTTGAAGCAAGTTTTGTTCGGTTAGCCTTAGAACCAGTTGTGTTCTGTAAAGAGCCTTCCGTTAAGAATTGGAATAGAGGTCCTCTAGCACGAACAATAGCGGTTCGTAGAGGAGACATGACCTCTTCAGCTTGCTTCATAGTGGGTGCAGTTGTAATCTGATGGGTCGTCGATGTATCAACGTTAGCAAAATACGACTGAATACACGAGTCATACAGAGATTTAGCTGCACCTCGACCAACGATAAGATACTGCTTGTTAATAAGCCGTTTCTTAATCGTCTTCGTCACAAAGTGACCACCAGGCTTGTCTTCGTACCGTTCATAGACAGATCGTTCAACAAAATAGTACCATCCGAACACTTGTTCAGCCCACAACTTATATGTATCCAGAAGAAATAGATCAGAACCATCAGTCAGAGTTAACTCAGCTTCACAGTATTTGATCCAGCCTTCGATAGCATCTTCATCATAGTAGTACATTGGATTGTCGATCAGATCATCGATACGGTTCATTTCCATTGAGATCTCTTGACAAACAGGAATTTCACCAGCTATAACAGCATCTCGGAACATTCCATAATACTTTGGAACAGCAGTGTTGGATAGTGCCATTTCTTCACCTACTTAGTTATTTGTCTTTCTTTTTCTTTTCTTCATTTTTGATACCGAGTGCCTTTTTAAGCTCTTGTTCAATGTATGCCTTACCAACATTCTTAGCAGCAGGAATGATAACATCATTCATAACAGCTTTCGCGAATTTCTGACCTTTAGAAACTTGTTTTGGATTGAGTCTAGCATACTCTGCTTCAAGTCTTTTTCGATTGATGGCAGCCTGAAGTTCTTGATCAGACATTTCGCTAACGGATTTCGTTTTTGGTTTGGAAGATTCGCTAGAAGAAGTGCTAGGTTTGGTACCTTTCTTATAAACCGCTCCATATCGAATCTTCCCCTGAGGAGTAAGACTTCCATCTTTGTTCTGGTATCTACGTTGGTACCATTTCATACCCTTGATACCATGATGAACCAAGACATCAGTTTCCATTACTACATACCTCCTCTCCGTAATCTACTTCTGCGTTGATTCGCCATTCAAACTCACTGATAGACTTTTCCATAGCGGTAACAGCAGCAGAGCTAGCGGGAGGATCGAAGATCAACCGTACTTTCTGATACATATAGGTCTTGACCATTTCCAGCTTAAGACCTTCTGGTAAAAAGTCACTCCAAAGATCGTTTGCGTCTCGAATAGCGAACCCTTCTTTAGGTCCGACACCGAGCTGACGAAGAACAGAAAATACAGAGTTAATATGCATGATAATATCTGTATCGAAATACTCGTACTCGTCGACTAGACCAAGCATTTTCTTTACCGATGACAAAATACTTTCCATACTTTAACTCCTTTCATGTTATTTTCCAAGGACAAGTATCATTAGGTTTTCGCTCAATGATCTCAAAGCCCTTGAGAATACTATCGTCGCTATAGTGAATAGCATTGTGGGTTCGATGGGTTGTTGTGATCAAATATTCAGGATCAAGCAAAATATCGGATCGAGATTCAAAGTCTTCGAGCGTTATTGGATTCATATGATGAATCACAAACCTAGTTCCACGAATATCGAACCCTTCAACTCCTAAATCACACCCAAGATCTCGAGCAACGACGAAGTCCCTAACATGTTTCCATTCTAGAGAAGTGTAGAACTTCTGATTGAAGACTCGATCGAATCCGAACGTCTCTTGTCCGATTCGACCGCCGATCTTTAGATACATGAAACGTTCTTTGAACGTAGGAAGTAGAACTAACTCAGAGTAAGTCCTAAGCGTCCTCGTTTTCATCGTTGTCTCTCCGTTGACCACTGTATACCTGCATTGCCTCGATGGCTTTAGCATAAAGACCTTCGATTCGCTCTGCAGACTGAATAGATTTTGTTTTTGCCGTGATGAGCTTCTTCTGTTCCTCGAGAATTTCTCGTTTGAGACATTCCTCGCTGGAACCGAGCTTCAGATAGTGTGTAATTACCTGAGCAGAGGCTGTACCGTTACGCATTTGCTCTTCAGCAACGTCCATAGCAAGTGCAACCATCTGATTCTCTCTTGCAGAAAGAGTAGAAGCAGCACGGAGCTTTCCTCTAACCGGGTTAGTAGCGATTGTCTGTCTACCTTTTGGCATAGTTGTTGGCTCCTTTCAACTTCATACAAATAATTTATTACTAACTTAAATATCATTTTTGGAAATTTCCCTCCGGGGAAAATATCAAG
>ERZ779904.156-NODE-156-length-26525-cov-1.90593_pt1 | contig 26525 bp, 29 predicted proteins | sample MGYA00511549_ERZ779904 | MGnify/ENA primary metagenome ERZ779904 (study PRJEB29588, sample SAMEA2151391) | human gut metagenome | biome: human gut; feature: human-associated habitat; material: faeces | place: Denmark | collected 2008/2010 ...
AAATATTATGAAAGTTGATTTATGTCTTGACAACGGTCATTTCATAACAGTTTTTGTATCTAATGTATATGTATGATATTGAGGATTCCAAGCTGGAATGGTGTCACTTTCAGTAAATGTAAGATTTCCACTTTCCATTGGAAGCATTCTATAGACTAACTTGCGATTTGTAGTATAGATACATTTGAGTTGATTATTTTTTAAACGATAAATATGCGTATTAGGTGCAATATACTTACTTCCCTTACCCGCATTTGCATCTTCTAATGCCTGATCTTCTTCTTTTTGATTACTTGCACATAGATATAAATCATGATTGAAAACATCATAGACCATATGATCAAAATCTAAATCCTCTTCTGCCTTAATCTTACTGAACTTCTTTGTTTCTATATTATAACGATAAGGCTTGAGTAATCTTTGACCTTTTTCTACGCCTAATACATAGATATTATTCTCTACAGGAATAATCTGATTCATTGCAATAAATCCACCAGACAACTTTTTAGATTTCTTTGTATCAAGATCATAAGTATACAGATGATCGCCACTATTATCTTCTTCAGCATAATATACAGCATTATTAGACTTAGAATAAATACCAAGTGGATTAGAAGAAGTATACTTTTTAGTCACTTTCTTAGTAGATAATGAATATTCATAGATATTCACTACTACGTTCCCTTTCTTATCATATCCACTCGTTGTAATAGATAGATAACGTTCTTTATTTGTTTTACAGCCCGTTAATACAAAAATACAGAGTACCACCAACAATTGAATTAACTTTTTCATAGCCATTCCTCCTTCTTATTCAATTGGAATACCTCTTCATATATATTATATATGTTTGTTTATAACACATACAATCACAAAACACCCTTTGAGTAATCTGTTGTTTTTTTGTTTACAGATTATATAATTATGTTAGCGCTAACATACTTTTATAAAAAGAGGTGAACTTCTATGATTGAATTAAAAAACTTTACATACAAAACAAATAAAATTCTTTTCGATGGTGCATCTTTCAAAGCCCCTTCTACTGGAATGATAGGTATCGCAGGTGAGAGTGGCTGTGGAAAAACCACCTTCTTAAAAATCATCTCTAAACAGATTCATCTAGACTCTATGGTGAATGATGCCACTTCTATATTCTATGGAAACCAGGATGCATTATTAAAAAAAGACCTTACCATTATTCAACAATTTGAATTAATAGAATCTGTATACAATAGAGAGCATGATCAAAATACAATAGATGAACTATTCAACAGTTTAAATATTAAAGCCAGCTTATCACAGAAATATGATTCTTGTTCCTTAGGTGAAAAGAAAAGAATAATGATAGCCTTAAGTGTTTATTCTAATAGTCCTTGTATTATATTAGATGAGCCTCTATCTTCTGTAGATTATGAAGATAAGCATTCCATTATGAAATTATTAAAAGAATATAGTCATAACCGTGTTATTATTCTTACTATTCATGATGAAGAATTTGATGAATATTTGGATATTAAGTATTTAATTGAGAATCTTCAATTTACTCGTATCAAAGATAATGAAAGTAATGGCGAACCACTTTCAGTGACTCATGAATTTACTCCCAAAAGAATTGCACATGTAAAAAGTAAGAAAGAAAAGTTCAGCATCCTCTTATATGCTTTGTTGTGTTTAGTTATTATCAATATGACTTTATATTCTGGTATTGAGTTATATATGACAAACAAGAATACAGCATCTATGATGGATAACTTAACTAGTAAAATTATCTATACAGGAAAAGAATACATTACAAGAAATGAATTACCTTCTGGTTATAAGTTCATGGAATATGATCAAGGATTTTCTATGACTCCTCAAGAAATACAATCTATTCAAGCTATCAAAGGAGTTAAAAGTATAACAAGCTATTATCAGTTCCCAACTCGTAATTATGATACAAGAAATGATGAGGATGATAATTTAATTGCATATATGTCAGTCAAGGGAAGAGAATATTCTACTGATGACAACGTTTTTGTATCAAGCTATATAAAAGGTCAGTTTGGTAATAAAAACAAAAATTATATAAGCGAAGGTCTTATAAAAACGTTAGAATTGACTGATTCAGATTTTCCTATAACCATGAAAATGGATATAGGTGTACCTGTATGTTCTACTGAATATAATGGCACTATGCGATATGGTGATCAAAATGGATTACAGAAAAAATCTTATGATGTAATTGAACGACATCCTGTTTATCAGAAGAAAAGAGTATCTATTAAAATCTATGGTGTCATCAAATCAAATGAAGATCAGGATGACTTCACAGGAAATAACGCATTAAAAGTCTATTTAAACAATGACTTTGCGAACTCTATTATAAATAAATATCGTACAACTAATGTTTCAATTAGTTTATATGAAGATCTAAATGAACATATTGTTGATTATGTTCCTGCAACTTATGCAGTAGAGTGTAAAAATGCAAGTTATGTAGATCAGGTAAGAAATGGGCTCAATAAGATATCTCCAAACATCGTTACTTATATACAGAGTGACGATTATAAACAAACAGCAAAGATGCGTCAAAAGGATTCTAAAAATACAAAGACTATGATTCTCATCTATACTGTTGTGGGTCTTATTGCCTATGTTGTTTTCTTAATCCTCTATAATAAATCAAGAGAATATATAAGATATCGAGAACTTGATTTAAATGAGAAACAGATTCAATCCATCCATATGGTTGATATACAGTTTATGTCTACATTCCTGTTTATAACTGTTCTTCTTTCCTTCTGTCTAAGACTATTCTCATCGAGTGAATTTGCATTAGTAAGTAATTCAATCAAGATGATTATAGGTTTAGTAAGTGCTGTTGTGACTACATTTGTCTTCTATATTACAAATAAAAGAATGGTAACGAGTACGGATCATGATTGATATTAAACATCTTTCTATCACATTTGATAGAGTGATTTTTGATGATGCAAGCATCACCTTATCTAACAACAGCATTACTACAATCAAAGGAAAAAGTGGTACAGGTAAAACAACCTTATTGAATCAATTAGGACTTGTAGCCCCTTTAGCCTGTGATTATTTAATCGAGGGTCATTCTATTGATGACCCTCTTACTACAAGGAAAGAAAAGATCGGTTATGTACATCAAGAAAGTACATTATTCAATAACATGAACATTAGAGAGAATATGGAATTCGCATTCCTACTCTCCGGGCAGGAATATAACGAAACTAGAATGAATGATATTCTATGTTCTATGAAGATAGAACATCTACTCAATCAGACACCTGATCATGTATCAGGAGGAGAAAGACAACGTGCAGCTATCGCCTTTGCATTAATGAAAGATCCTTCTCTCCTTCTTTTAGATGAACCAACTGCTTCTCTAGATTCTATTAACTGCAAGTTATTAATAGAACTACTGAGTGATTATATTCATACACATCCAGTATGCGTTCTTATCGCAACACATGATAAACGTATTATTGATTATGCAGATGATCTCTATGAGATTCAGAATCATAAAATAGTACCTATCAAAAAGAGTATGATAGAAGAACTAGAAACCACTTCTATTAATAGAAAACCACAAAACTATTTATCTTATTACAAAAAGCATCTTATACGTTCTTCTAAAATCCTATATATACTTTTTGGTTTGATTCTTTCTATGACTATAGGTATATTAGGATATCGTACATACTATTCACATGAGATTAATGCGATACAAGAGAAACTACTAGATATACGCCTCTATTATGGAAATAACAGTAAGAATGCTTATGATTCTATTACTGAGCCCATTAGAATGGATATAAGAAGAGACCTCAATGAAATAGAACATATTCATATCACTCCATTCTATGAAACAGTGACTGACACTTTGATTGTACAATCTTATACCGGTGATATAATCAAAGCATCTCGTACAATCAAGAATTTAGGTAAAGACATCACCATCAATAATCATACTTTTCATGTTTCATCCTACATAAACAAAAAGAATACTATTTCTTCTCAAGGAGATGATGTACTCTATCTTCCTGAAGCTCTATATAGGAAATACTTTGAGATTGATGATGTAAAGATGTTACTTGTGAGAGTGGATGATGCACAATATATATCTAGTATTCTTTCACAAATCAATGATATAGATTCTCACTTAACAGTATATTCTAATGTGAATCTTGATCACCTCACTCAGATTAATTCTAGAATGATGAATAGTTTAATGATGTTAATATGTGCGATATTTATTATCATGTTGATTATTCTAATCTATCATCGTCAAAAGACGATTGATTCCAATAAGGATGAATACTTCTTCCTATATGAGAATGGATTAAGTATTAAAGAGTTAAAATCTCTTGCACGATATGATTATGTTTACTACTACGTATTCTATTTAATCATACTACTAATCATAAGTATCTTTATGACTTTCATGATGCATATACCTATTATTCTCTATGCATGCTTATTATGGTTCTTCAGCATTCTACTAGAAGAATTTATTACTACACTATGCATTCATAAGGTTGGAAGACTTGATCAACCCAATTATAATAAGTGATCAACTAAATTGAAACAATCAACCATCTCTTCTTTTAAGAGACAAGCAAAATATATAAAGAGTTGTTCCAAAAGTTAATAGTTCAAAAAAAGGGGCTGTAACGAATAGATAGAATTTACTACTACCTTGAGCGTTACAGCCCCTTTTTCTTCGCTCTACTAGACGGTAGTTACTCCCTGTCAAACTTCTCTTGCAATTTCTTATTAAAGTTCTAATATAAAGACAAGGAGGTATACATATGAAGAAGATACTATTATTACTATGTCTCTTATTATGTGCATGTAGTGCTCAAACTGATATAAAGGACTATACAGTCATTTATAAGAATAAAGAGGTTTATCCTGGTGTGAGTGCATCAAAGATGTCAGATGCTTTATTTGATTCTAATATTCAATATTCAGAAAAGGATGGAAAAATCCAAACAATCACTCTCTTTACTAAGAAGTATAAACTTAAGAATAATATTACTGTTGGGACTGATTATTCTACAGTAAAGCATACTTATTCTTCTCCTACTTCTAACCATTACAATAACGGAAAAGGTACTATAACCTATAAATATAAAGAGAAGAATATACAAATTAAGTTTACCTTTAAAGACAAAAAAATTTCTGCATTTTCATTATCAAAATATTAAAATAACTATTGACGTATTCGTTTCTCCTATGATATACTCAATTCCGCTGGCCGGTTGGAGAAACGGTTAACTCACATGCCTTTCACGCATGCAGACAATGCATTCACGGGTTCGAATCCCGTACCGGTCACCATATTAAATACTACGATCCTTCGGGATCGTTTTTTTTATACCTAAATAAAAAAAGATAGCACAAAGGCTATCTATATAAATCATACAACATTCCATGCTTAAGACTTGATGAATCAATACCTAATACATCTAAAAGCTTATAGGCAAACGCAAATGCTGTGGCTGGTCCTCTACTTGTAATAATATGACCATCTACAACCACTTCTTCTTCAACATATTTACCTGCTTTTAAATAGCTTTCTATTTCTTCTCCTGGATAAGAAGTGACTTTCTTATTAGTGATTACACCTGCTTTACCTAGAGCCATAGGTCCTGCACATATAGCGGCAATATATCTTTCTTCATGATCATATTTCTTAATGAGTGAAATAATACGATCATCATCTCTTAAGGTCCAAGCACCTGCTCCTCCAGGAATCACAATCATATCATAATAATCCATGTCTGTAAGTGTCTTATCGGCACGTACAGGAATGTTTCTAGAAGAAATGACAACCTGCTCCTCTTTAATAGAAACAGTGTCTACATCCACCTCTGCACGTCTTAAGATATCTACTACACCTAAGGCTTCTACTTCTTCAAAACCATCTGCCATTAAAACTGCAACTTTAGCCATACTATTATCCTCCTATCAATGATTGAAACACATATCCTGCAATCATTAATCCTGCACTCGCTGGCACAAACACACTACTACCTGGTGTTCTCTGTCCTGTCTTTGCAGGAATCTCATCTGAACAAGCAACTAAACACTTCTTAATTCTTCTTGCTTTTAATTCTCTTCTCATTACTTTCGCAAGAGGATCAATCTTTGTCTTATAGATATCAGTAATCTGTAAGTGAGAAGGATCAAGCTTATTTCCTGTACCCATAGAAGAGATAATAGGTACATTCAATTCTGTACATCTCTTAATCAATTCTATCTTTGCAGTTACTGTATCAATTGCATCAATTACATAATCATATTGAGATAAATCTATTGTATCAGCATTCTCTGGTAAATAAAATGTATCAAACGTATTTATATTTAAATTTGGATTAATATCTAACATACGTTCTTTAATAATATCTACTTTCTTCTTGCCTACTGTAGAATGTAAGGCAATGATCTGTCTATTGAGATTTGTGATATCCACTGTATCATGATCAAATACATCAATTGTTCCTATACCAGAACGAACCAATCCTTCAATGACATAGCCTCCAACACCACCACAGCCAAACACTGCAACATGTTTAGTCTTCATGATATCAATAGACTCATTACCTGCTACCCATCTTAATCTTGTAAACTGATCATCCATTATTCCTGCTCCTTATAGAAATCTAAGAAACTCTTCTTTGATTCATCCCAGTCAGTATAGGCAATAATTGTTTTAAGATTGACATTTTCTACACTCTTAAAGATATTCTGTTCCACTTTAGGATTGATTTCTCTTAGTTTCTTAATCAACATCTTAGTTTCTGCACGTTTAGATGTATGTTCAATTTCTCCACGTGCTTCAGACTCTTCTGTAAAACGACATGCACACTGTAAGAATTTTAAATTAAACTTCTCAGCCCAGGCAATAATATCTTCTTCATGAATCAAATACATAGGGCGAATTAATTCCATACCTTTAAAGTTCTTACTATGAAGTTTAGGCATCATAGTCTGAATCTGAGCCCCATACATCATACCCATTAATATTGTTTCTATGACATCTGAATAATGATGGCCTAACGCAATCTTATTACATCCTAATTCCTGTGCTCTATTATATAAGAACCCTCTACGCATTCTTGCACATAAATAACATGGATTCTTTTCTATCCCATGTACGACATTGAATATATCTGACTCATAGAACTGAATAGGAATACCTAGCTTTTCCGCATTCTCTTCAATCAATTTTCTATTGGCAGGATTATAGCCTGGATCCATACAGATGAACTCTAAATCAAAATGAAACTTACCATGTCTCTGTAATTCCTGTAATAGCTTCGCAAGAAGCATTGAATCCTTCCCACCTGAAATACATACCGCAATCTTATCACCAGGTTCAATGAGTTCATAATCCTGAATACCCTTAATAAATCTACGCCATAAAGGTTTTCTAAAGTTTGTAATAATACTACGTTCTATCGCTTTAATGTTATCCATTGTTTCACCTCTAGTTCCTACTAAATACATAGGAATATACTCTAAAATTCAAGGTTATCCTCTAAGGATAACCTTATCAAGAAATATTATAAACAGTTAATAGGCATAAATGCAATTATTATCGACCAAAATACGCATCAATACCATTCGCAATACCTTCCGCAATTTTCTGCTGGAAATCACTGTTATTTAACTTTCTATCTTCATCACCATTAGAAATGAATCCCATCTCAAGTAAGCAGACAGGTGTCTTACACCAGTTGATTCCACTTAAATCATTACGTGCTGCCATTCCTCTATTTCTAATACCTGTTGTACTACAATAATGATTCAGTACTGTTCTTCCTAAAGATTGTGAAGCAGACACATTACCTGCACTCATATAAGGATTTCCATTAGCTGGTTCCTGTACACTTGCACCAGTCACACCGCTATTACCAATACCATCACAATGTAATCTAATAAAAGCACCAGCACCTGCATTATTAGCCATTTCAGCTCTTTCTCTATTAGAAATATTTACATCATTGGTTGTACGGATCATAACAACCTTATACCCTCTAGACTGTAATACATCTCTTAGTTTCAAACTCACATTAAGAGTAGTCTGGTATTCAGGAATACGTGTGGCAGTTCCTGTTGCTCCACCTGCGACCTTAGCCTTTTGTGTTGAAGCGCCAGGACCAATAGGTTCCAATTGTGAATTACCTCTCGCCTGATGTCCTGCATCAATAGCAACCACATTATTATTTATCGCAACAGGTGCCTGTTGTCTTTTTACTTCTTCCTGTCTTTTAGCTTCTTCAGCTGCTTTCTTCTGTTCTTCTAACTTCTTCTGTTCCTCTAGTTTTTTCTGTTCTTCTAATTTCTTCTGTTCTTCTATTTGTTTCTGTTCTTCTAGTTTCTTAGCTTCTTCTTCCTTTTTCTTTTGTTCTTCTAGTTTCTTAGCTTCCTCTTTCTTTTTCTTTTGTTTCTCTACTACTGCAGTATCTTTCTTTTTTGTCTCTTTTGTAGTACCACATGCCACAAACAATATACTACATAATAATAAGCATAATAATCTTTTCATCGTTTCCTCCTTATCTTTAATAATATACTATTTTAGAGGTAAAAAAAAGATAACAGATGTAACTCTGTTATCTTGTGAATAGTGTCCCACTACCATCCTTAGATAATATTTCAATAAGAATAGAATGTGGAATACGACCATCAATAATGACTGCTTTTGACATATTGCCTTTTAATGCATGAGTAATACAATCCACTTTAGGAATCATACCTCCTGCAATAATACCTTCTGCTTTTAAGTTTTCTACATCCTGGATAGATACCTCTGGAATCAATGTCTTTTCATCATGAGGATCTCTTAATAAACCAGGAATATCACTAACTACAATCAAGTTTTCTGCTTCTAGACTATCTGCAATAGCTGCTGCTGCATAATCTGCATTCACATTATAACTATGACCTTCATCATCCATTGCGATAGACGCAATAACTGGAATATATCCACTCTTGATTGCATCCTTAATGATTTCATTATTTACGTTTGTGACAGTACCTACATAACCTAATTCATCTTTAATCTTCTTCGCCTCTAATAACTTATTATCAATACCACAAAGACCTACTGCACGGCCTCCCCCATTCATAATCAGCTTTACAAGATTTTTATTGACTTTACCAGCTAATACTTCCTGTACGATATCAATTGTTTCTTCATCAGTATAACGTAACCCATCAATAAACTTTGATTCTATACCAGAACGTTTTAATGCTTTATTGATTTCAGGGCCCCCACCATGAACCAATACCACATTAATACCAACTAAAGTCATTAGACATATATCAGAAATGACATTGTTCATCAATTCTTCATTGATCATCGCATTTCCACCATATTTTACTACTACTGTCTTACCATTGTATTCCTGTAAATAAGGAACAGCTTCAGATAAGATTTTTGCTCGATATATTTCTCTTTCTTCCATTATGTTCTATATTCCCCATTAATTTTTACATAATCATAAGTTAGATCACAGCCCCACGCTGTTGCATCCCACATACCATCATTTAAATCAATATTAATATCAATCTCATCTTCAGATAAGACCTTTAATGCTTTGTCTTCATCAAAGATAACACCCATGCCCTTCTCACAAACATGAATATCTCCTGCAGATGAAGCTAATGTCACAGATACTTTGTTGATGTCTAGATCAGCATCAGAATAACCAATAGCGCATAAGATACGACCCCAGTTCGCATCTCTACCAAACATCGCTGCTTTAAATAAAGTAGAAGTGATGACACTCTTTGCGACAATCTTGGCATCCTGTAATGTCTTCGCATTCTTGACATTGTGGCTCCTTCACCATCTTTCGCAATACCACGAGACAATTGTTCACAAATATGATATAACGCATCCTTCATAATATTATAAGACTGGTCCTTTAAGACAATCTTATTATTCTGTGCCATACCATTTGATAATACACATAACATATCATTAGTAGATGTATCCCCATCAACACTGACCATATTAAATGTATCATCTACAACTTCATGTACCATTGCTTCTAGACATTCTTTAGAGATGGCTACATCACTTGTGACAAAGGCAAGCATTGTTGCCATATTTGGATGAATCATACCAGAACCCTTTGCGATAGCTCCAATATGACATTTAACATTACCTAATTTAAATTCTACTGCATATTCTTTAGGCTGTGTATCAGTTGTCATGATTCCATAACATGCATCATGAGACCCATCTACATTTAATCCCTTTACAAGTTCTTTCATATGATTTTTAAAAGGATCAATAGACATAGGCTGACCAATAACACCAGTAGAAGCGACAATAATATCATCTTCCTTTAAACCTAATTCCTTTGCAGCTAAAGCACATACTTCATTTGCAAGCTCAATACCATTCGCATTACATGTATTCGCATTACCTGAGTTACAGATAATTGCTCTTGCACGACCATTCTTTAAATGCTGCTTTGTAACTGTCAAAGGAGCACCTTTTACTTTATTTTGTGTATATGTTGCAGCTGCTGTACATAACTCTTCACTCACAATAAGAGATAAATCCTTCTTAGATTTATTCTTTCTCATTTCTGCATGAATACCATTTGCGCTAAATCCTATTGGTGCACAAACACCACCAAGTATATCTTTCATAACATCCTCCTTAAAATGATGGAGCGACAAGATTTAAACCTGTATTCTCATCGAGTCCATACATAATATTCATATTCTGTACTGCCTGACCAGCAGAACCTTTCACCATATTATCAATTGTAGACACTACAATTAATGTATGATCACGTTCATCCATATGTAATGAAATATCACAATAGTTAGATGCTTTCACAAACTTTAAGTCTGCGACCTGTCCAAGAGGTAATACTCTCACAAACTGTTCATCCTTATAAGCTTCTACATATGTTTCATAGATTTCTTCTAGAGACTTATCTACAGGAACATAAATAGTAGAAACAATACCACGGTCTACAGGAAGTAAATGAGGGACAAATGTGATATGTACATCTTTTTCATTCATCTTACTTAATTCCTGTTCAATTTCTGGTGTATGTCTATGTACACCTACTTTATAAGGATGGAACGATTCATTACATCTTGGGAAATGCATACCATCACTTAAGTTCTTACCAGCACCTGTTGTACCTGATGCTGAATCAATAATAATCTTCTGTGATACATTGAGCTTATTCTTTAATAAAGGATAAAGACCTAATGTAATAGTTGTAGGATAACAACCAGGATTTCCAATAATAGTGGCATCCTTGATCTTATCTCTATTGACTTCAGGTAAACCATATACCTGATTCTTATGAAGTTCTGGCAAGTTATAATCTAAACCATACCATTTCTGATAATCTTCTTCTTTATCAAGTCTGAAGTCAGCCCCTAAATCAATAAACTTCTTACCCTTTTCTACACATGTCTTGGCATACTTTTCAGATAAGCCATGAGGAAGAGATGCAAAAATAATATCTGCTTTCTCAATGACTTCTGTATCTTCAATAAACTCTAAATCACATACCTGATAGAAGTTAGGATAAAGATCATAAATCTTCTTACCAGTATAGCTATGTGAAGAAATAGCTGTTACTTCTGCTTCAGGATGCATTAATAAGATTCTTAATAGTTCACATCCTGCATAACCACTTGCACCAATAATACCTGCTTTAATCACAATATCCACTCACTTTCTGATTGATTCTATGAATATTCTCCATCTCAATTTTAGGAGAAGGTCCACCAACAACTGCTCTGTTGTTAAGACATGTTTCTAATGAAATAGCCTGATAAACATCTTCACCAAACATATCTGTATAACCTGTATAAACATCTAGAGGAAGTGTTTCTAATGTTTCTCCATGTTCAATACAGTATCTTACAAGTTCCCCAGTAATCTTATAAGCATCTCTAAATGGCATACCCTTCTTAGTGAGATAATCTGCACAATCAGTCGCATTAATAAATCCTCTTGCAGCAGCATCTCTCATCTTATCTTTATGAACAGTAATAGTTGCCATCATATCTGTAAAGACTGGAAGACAAAACTTAACTTCATCAATTGCATCAAATAAAGCTTCTTTATCTTCCTGCATGTCTTTATTGTAAGCAAGAGGGAGTCCCTTCATCATTGTAAGTAATGTATTCACATCACCAATGACTCTTGCACTCTTACCTCTTACTAATTCTGCAATATCTGGATTCTTCTTCTGAGGCATAATAGAAGAACCTGTTGCATAGGCATCATCAAGATCAATGAATTTGAATTCCCATGAACACCATAGAATCACTTCTTCTGAGAATCTTGATAAATGCATCATGATTGTGGCTAAGGCACTTGATAACTCAATCGCATAATCACGATCACTCACACCATCCAAAGAGTTATACATAATATCATACATACCTAATTCTTCTGCCACAAATGGTCTATCTAATGGATAAGTTGTTGTTGCAAGTGCACCACTTCCTAGAGGTGATACATAAAGTCTCTTATCAACATCTTCTAAACGATCAATATCTCTTAAGAACATTGATGCATAAGCCATTAAATGATGTGCAAAAGTAATAGGCTGTGCTCTTTGTAAGTGTGTATATCCTGGCATGATTGTATCAAGGTTGTGTTCAGCTAAATCTGTTAATGTATGAATCAGGTTCACTAACATTTTCTTGATTTCTAGAATTTCATCATGTGCATATAAACGAAGATCTAATGCAACCTGATCATTTCTAGAACGTCCTGTATGTAGTTTTTTACCAGCTACTGGATAACGTTTTGTGAGTTCACTTTCCACAAACATATGAATATCTTCAGCTTCAGGATCAAAGAGGAGTGTACCCTCTTCAATCTCTTTTAAAATTGCATTTAAACCTTCTACAATCTCTTCATAATCTTTCTCTTCAATAATACTCTGTTTACATAACATCTTTGCATGAGCAAGAGATCCTCTGATATCCTGCTCATACATACGATGATCGAATGAAAGAGATGAATTGAATGCATTCACTTCATGATTTAATTCTTTAGAAAATCTACCTTTCCACAATACCATATCTTAAACTCCTATTTCTTTTTCTTCTGATCTAACTTAGCTTTTACCTTAATTGGTAAACCGTATAATGTGATGAATCCTTTCGCATCATACTGATCATAATCATCATCTTCATCAAATGATGCTGTCTGTAAATCATGTAATGTATCTGGAGATGTTACACCAGCGCCCACGATATTACCCTTATATAATTTAAGTTTAACATCACCATTTACGTTTTCCTGAGTCTTATCTACAAATGCAAGCAATGCTTCAGTAAGAGGTGTATACCACTGACCGTTATAGATATTATCAGCAAGCTTTAAGCTTACCTGCTGTTTGAAATGCTGTGTTTCTTTATCTACAGTAATTTCTTCTAGGTTCTGATGTGCTGCATATAAAATAGTTCCACCTGGTGTTTCATATACACCTCTTGATTTCATACCAACAAGTCTGTTTTCAACCATATCTGCGATACCAACACCGTTCGCACCACCGATTTCATTTAACTTAGCTAACATTTCTACTGGTTCAAGCTTTTCACCATTCAATGCAACTGCAACACCCTTTTCAAAAGTTAAAGTGATATATGTTGGAACATCTGGTGCCTTTTCTGGTGAAACACCCATTTCTAGGATTTCATCATACTTAGGTTCATTAGCTGGATCTTCAAGATCTAAACCTTCATGAGATAAATGCCATAAGTTCTTATCTTTAGAGTAGTTTGTTTCTCTGTTGATCTTTAGAGGAATCTTTCTTGCTTCCGCATATTCGATTTCTTCTTCTCTTGATTTAATATCCCATTCTCTCCAAGGAGCGATAATAGGCATATCTGGTGCAAATGCTTTAATAGCTAATTCAAATCTTACCTGGTCATTACCTTTACCAGTACATCCATGACAGATTGCATCTGCACCTTCTTCTAAAGCGATATCTACTAACTTCTTCGCAATAATTGGTCTTGCAAGAGAAGTACCTAACATATATTTACCTTCATATAATGCATTGGCTTTAACTGCTTCAAAACAGAAATCCTTAACAAATTCAGGTTTACAATCTACACAAATATATTTAGAAGCACCTGTCTTTGCAGCCTTTTCATCAAGACCATCAAGTTCTCCAGCACCCTGTCCCACATCAGCAGCAACTGCAATAACTTCACAGCCATAATTTTCCTTTAACCAAGAAATAATAATTGAAGTATCTAATCCTCCACTATAAGCTAATACAACTTTCTTAAATGTTTTCTTTTCCATAATTTTCTTCTCCTTTAAATGTTTGATGTTTTATTTTAATGCCCCACTACTTAACTAGATCGTCGTTCCTTCATATCAAACACCCCTTTAATAAACAAAAAACGCCTCTGGATTAATCCAGAGACGTATATAAACGCGGTACCACTCTAGTTGCTTGTATCATACAAACCACCTCTTCATTAACGCAGATTCACGTTCTGTTATACTCAATTCCAACAGACTCTCCCGAGTGCGTTTCTCTTATATCTTCCTGATGACCTTCCACTCTATGTCATCTCGCTGTAGGTGATTGTAAGATACTCTTCTCGTTCATCGATTTGTTTATTTAACTTGGGTCTATAATACAATCACTTTATTACTTTGTCAATAATTTTTCTTGAAATATAAACAAAATTATTTATTTTCTGTTTTTCGTAAATTTTAACTCTTATTCGTGATTTTTTTCATTTTCGCAATATATACAGGTTTACCATCATATTGATCATAGCTAGAAATATAAACAGTTTCTTCACCTAAGTAAACTGCAATATCTAACTGTTTTTCACCTTCATAAAGGTTGTATTTGATGAGTGCTTCAGGAACTTTTTCTTTCTCATCTTTTGATAGTTCAACCTTCTTATACTGGATATTCTGATACTTTAAATCACTTTCAAATGTACATGCATCTTTATTGATTTCATAAACAAGATACGCATTATAAGCATCCTTCTTCTTTATGTAATCCTTCTTATTCGCATATACGATTTTCTCTTGTTTGTACTGTCCATAGCTGTCTTTGAGTGACATAGGTTCTGCAGGTGAGCAGGCACATAACATCATTGTCACTAATAAAATTAATATTTTCTTCATATTCACCTCTCCATTCCACTCTACTATATCATATCAAACAACTAAATAAATCAAACCTAATCAAAATACACAACACTTACATATTCTTTAAAAAACTAGGTGTATTCCCTGCCAGATTAAAAGGCTGTAACGAACAGATAGTATTGACTACTACCTTAAGCGTTACAGCCTTTTTTGCTTTGAAAAATAATTATATTATTCTTCTACTTTTTCAAATTCTTCTGGTCCTACACCACATAGTGGACATACATAATCTTCAGGTAATTCATCACCTTCATACACATATCCACATACTTTACATACCCATTTCATATTAGTTTCCTCCTTTCGTATATAGTAATTATTACTACTTATACTATAGTCCTTTTGAGATATAATTCAATGAATATGCTCAAACTAAAAAAAGAAGAACACTAAGCGTGCTCTTCTTTACGCATCTCTTCACGATACATTTTATAGAGATCAGCATGACATAGATCATTTGTGCCACATGTATTACAATTATGTCCACAGACACCTATGCCTTTTTTCTTATTTTTATATATAGTTCTAAGGACAAGACAAATCCAGATAACTAATAAAATACTTACTATAATTGTACCCATACTATCTCCTCCTTGCTTCTATTATACAATTATCTTGGCATATAACCAAGTTTGATGATCATCTGTTTATATGTTTCTAGATCAGGTTGATTCATAGAAAGAATAGTGATTTCTTTCTTATTCATGTTTACTGATGCAAGATATTCTTTATGTTGATTAAACGCATTTTCTATTGTTGCTGCACAGTTCTTGCAGAACATATCGTCAATATGAAGAATAGTACGATAGGGATAAAGATTTTTATCCTTATCCCCCGTACCTATTTTCTTTATTTGATCGTGTTCACCACAACATCCTGACTGTAATGTCTTCTTGTAGTGAAGAACACCTATAATGAGCAACACAACAACAATAGCCGCAACTATGATGTTACCCATAATTGATTAAGCTCTCTGTGTCTTTAATTCTGGTTTAGGTGCTGGTCTTACAATGAAGTAGATCATGACTAAAATACATACGATTGATAGAATCTGACCTAATCCGAATGTTGCACCATAGAATAACCATGAACCTAACTGATAAGTGATCATAGCTAATACATAACCTAATACCAACTGGTATAATACGGCGAACCATCCCCAGAACTTAGAACCCATTTCTCTCATGATTGTACCAATAGCGGCAATGCATGGTGGATCGAATAAGTTCAAAATCATGAATGAGAAGCCACCCATTGCAGAGAAAGTATTCACCATAGCATGAATTGCCTTCGCACCTGAATCTGCATCACCCATATGATTTAAGATAGAGATAGTAGAAATAGCCTGTTCCTTAGCAGCTAATGCTGAAATAACAGCTACTGAACCTTTCCAGTTTTCAATACCTACTGGTGCGAATAATGTTGCAAATACATGACCAATAGAGGCTAACATTGAGTTTTCAACTTCAACCATCTGGAATGAGAAGTTAAATGTAGATAATAACCATACTATGATACAAATACTAAAGATAATAGTACCTGCTTTAATCATGAATGCTTTTGCACGTTCCCAAACATGGATGAATACACCTCTTAATGTAGGAATATGGTATGCTGGTAATTCCATTACGAATGGTGCTGGATCACCTGCAAAGAAACGAGTCTTCTTTAATGCGATACCTGATAAGATAATAACTAAAATACCTAAGAAATACATTGCTGGCGCAATCCAAATGTTGCCTGGGAAGAATGCTGAAGTGATCATACCAATAATAACAGTCTTCGCACCACAAGGAATAAATGTACATAATAGAATAGTCATTCTTCTATCTGATTCATTTTCAATAGTACGTGTACCCATAACGGCTGGAACACCACATCCTGTACCAATTAAGATAGGGATGAATGATTTACCAGATAAACCGAATTTACGTAATAGTCTATCCATAATGAATGCAATTCTTGCCATATATCCTGAATCTTCAAGAATAGCTAAGAATAAGAAGATCAGTGCCATCTGTGGTACGAAACCTAATACTGTACCAACACCAGCGATAATACCATCATTAATTAAGCTGATTAATGGAGCTGCACAACCAATTGATTTAAGGAAAGTTTCTACTGCAGGTGGAATGATTTCTGTAAATAATACATCGTTAACCCATCCAGTCATCCAGTCACCTACTGTAGATACTGAGATGTAATAAACAAGCCACATAATTAATACAAAGATTGGTAAAGCTAAGAATCTGTTAGTGACAATCTTATCAATCTTATCTGATGTAGATAATGTCTGATGTGGATTCTTCTTTGTAAGAACCTTATTAATAGAATTCTTAATAAAAGTATATCTCTGGTTTGTGATAATAGATTCTGAATCATCATCCATTTCATTTTCACAATCCGCAATATGACCTTCGATTTCATTTAATACTGCCTGATCTAATTTAAGTTCAGCCAATACCTTTTCATCTCTTTCAAATACCTTAACCGCAAACCATCTTAACTTAGATGCATCTACTTTGTTTTCAATTGATTCTTCAATATGTGCCAAAGCATGTTCTACTGAACCAACGAATACATGAGGATGTTCTGATACCTTATGGTTATGTGCAAGCTTAATTGCTTCTTCAGCCACTTCCTGAGTTCCTTTATTCTTTAATGCAGATAAAGTGACTGCTTTACAACCAAATAACTGACCTAACTGATCTAAGTCAATCTTATCACCCTTCTTTTCGATGATATCATACATGTTGACAGCTAAAACCATAGGAATACCTAATTCAGCTAACTGAGTTGTTAAATATAAGTTTCTTTCTAAGTTAGTTCCATCAATGATATTAATGATTGCATCAGGTGTTTCATTAATTAAATATCTTCTTGTAACCACTTCTTCAAGTGTATAAGGAGATAATGAATAAATACCAGGTAAATCCTGGATAGTTACATCTTTATGACCTTTTAGTTTCCCATCTTTCTTTTCAACTGTAACCCCTGGCCAGTTACCAACATACTGAGTACTACCAGTCAGTGCATTGAATAACGTTGTTTTACCAGAGTTAGGGTTACCCGCTAACGCTATCTTCATAACTATTCCTCCACTTCAATCATCTGCGCATCTGCTTTACGCAAAGATAATTCATAACCACGTACTGTAATTTCTACTGGATCTCCTAAAGGTGCAACTTTTCTTACATAAACACTCTGTCCTTTGGTTAAACCCATATCCATAATTCTTCTTTTTACTGGACCTGTACCAGTTACTTTTTTAATAGTTACTGTTTCGCCCACTTTTACATCTTTTAAGTTCATGTTACGCCTCCCTTAAAACAATATACGATTCGCCATCTGTTCAGAAAGCGCAATCCTACTACCTTTCACATTACAAATAATTCCGTTATCCACTTTACTGATAATAGTCACTTCCCCATCTACCACAAAACCAAGTTCTGCTAGATGATTCTTTACTTTATCAGTTCCTGTAATACGTCTAATAATGACTGTATCTCCAGGATTTGCCATACTAATTGGCATATAATCCGCCTCCTCAGATGATTAGACTAAACTAATTAGCCTTTTCTAACTTCAATGTTAGTATAGACTTACTGTTTTTATATGTCAACAAAAATATTAGTAAAGCCTAACTTTTTCATTATTTGAATTTTTATGCTATAATGATGTAAATGAGGTGAATAAAATGAGTGAATCTACAGAAATGTACTTAGAAACTATATTAGTTATTCAGAAAAAGAAAGGACATGTGCGTTCCATTGATATCGCCCGTGAAATGAATTTCTCTAAACCTACTATTTCACAACAGATGAAAAGATTAAAAGAGAAGGAACTCATCAACATGGATGAAGATGGTGCCATTACATTAACAGACGCTGGTGCTAAGATTGCGAATATGATATTTGAAAGACATACTGAATTAAGAAATATCTTAATTCATATTGGTGTTAGTGAATCTACTGCTTCACAGGATGCATGTCGTATCGAACATTATATTTCACCAGAAACTTTTGAAGCTTTAAAAGCTTATTTTAAAAATAAGATTTAAATAAAAAAATCACAGGTGTGTGCCGTCCTGTGATTTTTTTATGTCCTCTGTTTAAAGGAACTGAGAATATGAAAGGATATGTTGTGTTTAGTAAAGGGTTAGCCTTTACTAACTAAATAATACTACTCATATGAGATAAATGCAATAGAAACAGTAAAAAAAACACCTACAATGCAGGTGTTAACGTTTATCGAAACGTTTAGAGATTTCTACGATTGGAATAACTGAGAATGCAAGTAATGCTGCAATCGCGAAATGAGATGGATCAAGAGGCACTAAACTAAATAAATGAGAAAGAGGTGTAAAGATGATGGCTAACTGTAATACAAGACCTAAAGCTGTTGCACCCCATAAATACTTATTGTTGAATACTTGTTTATTAAATACTGAATGATGACTCTTTACGTTAAAAGCATGACATAATTCAGCACCTGACATTGTGATAAATGCCATAGTCATCGCATATTCATGATTACTGAAATACTGACCAATTGAATAAGAAACTAAAGTAAGTAAACCTACCACAACACCCTGCCAGATGACTTTCACCATTAAGCCATTCGCAAAGAAACCTTCATCCTTTTCTCTTGGTTTTCTATCCATGATATCATCTTCAACTGGTTCTAAACCAATCGCAAAGGCTGGTAAAGCATCTGTGATGAGGTTAATCCATAATAAATGAATAGGTAATAGTGGAACACCAAATCCCCAAGAAGGATTAATTAACGCAATAATAGAAGCTAAGAAGATTGCAAGTACTTCACCAATATTACTTGATAATAAGAACTGTACATCCTTCTGGATATTATCAAAAATACCACGGCCCTGTTTAATAGACTGAATAATAGTCGCAAAGTTATCATCTGTTAGGATCATAGTGGCAGCATTCTTCGCAACATCTGTACCTGTAATACCCATAGCACAGCCAATATCTGCAGTCTTTAAGGCTGGTGCATCATTGACACCATCCCCTGTCATAGCGACAATCTTATTCTTTGATTTCCATGCTTTGACGATATTTACTTTATGTTCGGGAGCCACACGTGCATAAACACTATATTTTTCTACATTCTTTTCTAGTTCTTCCTGAGACATCTGAGATAATTCTTCACCAGAAATAACTTCCTGTCCCTCATTTAAAATACCTAAATCTTTCGCAATGGCAGTCGCTGTTGTCTTATGGTCACCAGTGATCATAATAGTACGCACACCTGCATGCTTAGCAACTCTAATGGCTTCTTTTGCTTCTGGACGAGCCGGGTCAATCATACCTACAAACCCAAAAAAGTCCATATCATTTTCTATTTCTTCTACTGTAATGTGAGTAGGCATTGTATCATATGTCTTCACTGCCACAGCTAAAACTCTTAATGCATCTTTAGCCATTTCATCATTGGCAGTCATAGCCTGGTCACTATCTACATCACGACATCTATTTAAGATCACATCAGGTCCACCTTTAGTAATAGACACATAATGATCTCCATCCTTCACAATAACACTCATCATCTTACGATCAGAATCAAAAGCTAATTCTCCTACACGTGGATGCTTTTCCATGAGTGCTTTCTTTTCAAAGTTCATCTTTTTACTTGCTTCTACTAGTGCAACTTCAGTAGGATCACCTAGTACCTTACCATCATCAATAGAAGCATCAGAACATAGAGTAAATGCATTCAACATATCAACAGTCTTAGAATCTGCATCTCCTAAGTCTTTTACTTCATCACCATCTAAGTAAGTCTTTAAGATAGTCATCTTATTTTGTGTTAATGTACCTGTCTTATCAGAACATACAATAGAAGTACTACCTAATGTTTCTACTGCAGGTAGTTTACGAATAATGGCATGCTGTTTAACCATTTTAGTCACACTAACAGCTAAGACAATAGTAACAGTAGCTGCAAGTCCTTCTGGTACAGCTGCAACAGCTAACGCAACAGCTGTCTTAAATGATTCTAACCAGCTAATACCGCTCAATGATTCAAGAATAAATACAATCACACAGATTACAATACAAAGTAATCCAATTGTTTTACCTATTTCATTTAATTTAACCTGTAAAGGTGTTAATTCCTTTTCACTCGCATTTAACATGCCAGCAATCTTACCTACTTCATTCTTCATACCAGTAGATGTCACTATTGCTTTACCACGACCATAAGTGACTACTGTAGAAGAGAAGACCATATTTGTCTGGTCCCCAATCACAACATCCTGACTAATAGGATCAGTTGTCTTTTCTACAGGAACAGATTCACCTGTTAAGGCTGATTCATCTACCTTTAAGTTATAAGCTTCAATTAAACGTGCATCACTAGGAATCATATCTCCTGTTTCAAGAATAATAATATCACCAGGCACTAATTCCTTAGAGGCAATAGTCTGTTTCACACCATCTCTTAATACCTTAGATTGTGGTGCAGATAATTCTTGTAATGATTCAAGACTCTTTTCTGCATGACTCTCTAATACAACACCTAGAATCGCATTCATCATTACTACGATTACGATAATAAGAGAATCAATCCAGTCTCCTGGTTCTACAACAATAGATATCACTGCTGCAATAATTAAAATAATAATCATTGCATCCTTGAATTGATCTAGAAAACGTAAAAGAAGAGACCTTTTCTGTGGCTTTTCTAGTTCATTGGTACCATATATGCCTTGTCTCTTCTTTGCTTCAGAAGAAGTCAGTCCCTTTTCAATATTTGTATCTAAAGAGTTTACTACTTCTTCAATTGTTTTTTTATACATTTGTATTCCTCCTTTAATAAAAACAATCGTTTTATTAAAGGTCTCGCTGATCATAAATGACCAAAACAATCCGGTTATGTAAATCATAACGTGTTGACGAACGGTTCTGTAAGAGCTACTCCCCTTTAATTAATTTCATTCTATCAAATTCATATCGCTTGTCAATCATAGAAAGTTATTCCTATAATACCTTGAGGTGAAAATTATGAAAGAGGAAGAACTGAAACTATTAGAAAATGAATTCTGTTTAGGATGTGCTAGAAGCTGTGATCTACTTCATCCAAATTGTGAAAGAGGTCTTGTGAAGATGCAGGAAATCTTAGAGGAATGTAAAAAGAGAGATGATTAGTCTCTCTTTTAGAATGCAGCTAATAAGCCATATGATAATGAACCAACAATAAGTGTTGCAAGTAAGATACCTAAGAAGATAGCTGTAATAGCCTTCTTAAAGTCCATATCAAGTAATGCAGCCACTAAAGAACCTGTCCATGCACCAGTACCTGGTAATGGAATACCTACGAATAATAAGAGTCCTAGGAATTCACCATTACTCATATTCTTACTCTTGTTCATAGCACGGTTTTCTAGTTTTTCAATTAATGGTCTAGAGAAGTTAAACTTCTTAAGCCATTTAAATATACGTTTAATAAATAATAAAATAAATGGAATTGGTAAGATATTTCCTAGAATACATAGAGGTACTGCATAACGAATATCTACTTTTAATAATGCTGATGCAATTAATCCTCCACGACATTCAAGAATAGGAACTAAAGATACAATAAATACTGCAAGCTTAGATGAAATATATTTACCTAATGTTCCTGCAAACCATAATGCGATTGATTCCATATATGTCCTCCTTGATTAACATGATTAATCATACATAAAGGTTATTATAAAGTCAATTTTTTCTTCCATATATCGACTAAATCACTTAATCTGTAACGGGCATTGGCAGGAGAAGAAGAGGGTAAAAGAATTGCTTTTATGCCTGTTTCTTTTTCCTGATACTTCTTATAAAGTTTTAAAGAAGTCCCACCATTACAATATATCCTCCTGATATTTGTACCTTGTATTAAAGTTTTAATATCATTGGGTACAACATCCTTAATAGAGGCATCACTGCTTCCTGTAATAGTACATGAATGAATAATATCCCATATCGCAATATGGTGTTCCAATAACATCTTTTTCTTATCTTCTATTGTTTCATAGTCTGTTTGTGTGATTGTACCAATAATCTTCCAAAATCTATTTTGAGGATGACCATAATAGAAAGAAATTTCCCTTGATTTAACTGAAGGGAAACTTCCTAATATTAATACTTCACATTGTTCATCTATGATTGGTTCTAATGGATGTTCAATCATACTTTTCTCTTTCCGTTCACAAATCCTGTACATGAACTTAAAAATGAGCGTGGTAGGAATCTTGCCGCAATATTTAATAAGTATCCTGATATACCCGTGAACTGAACTAAACGATTATCAAATAAACCTTGTATACCTATTTCCGCAACAGCCTCTGCAGACTGTGGTTTAAATAATCTAAACATCGGAGACTGACCTAAGTTGGCTACATCCATAAATCCTGTTTTAGTAGGGCCAGGACATAAACATGATACTTCTACATTATAGTCTTTCAGTTCATAGGCAATAGATTCACTAAAAGATAATACAAAAGCTTTCGTTGCATAATAAGTAGACATATAAGGTCCGGCACAAAGTCCGGCAATAGAAGCCACATTCAATATACGGCCTTTCTTTCTACGTTTCATTGACTGGCCAAATACATAAGTCATCTGCATTAAAGCCACTATATTCAATAAAACCATCTTCTTCTGTTTTTCCCATGATGAATCATGAAAAGCACCATGATCTCCAAAACCTGCATTATTGACTAGAATATCAATACTTATATCATCAAGTACTAAATCATTATATAGATCTACGGCAGCATCTTCTCCTGTAAGATCCATCGCAATCACTTTGATTTGTACATTATATTCAGATAATTCTGCTTTCACTGCTTCTAATTTTTCTCTATGACGTGCAAGAAGTACAAGATCATATCCTTTTCTCGCAAATACACGTGCACATGCTTTCCCTATTCCATTAGAAGCACCTGTAATTAATACTGTCTGTGACATCTTTTTCACCCCTTTCTACCATCATACTTTATCTTGATATTTTGTCAAATAAGCTATCTTTACTTATACTCTCCATACCTAACATGACTTCATCAATATAATTATCAATATAAATCAAATGAGGCATATCACTCATCTTAAATATCTTTAATAGTTCTTCTTCTACATAATGTTCATCAATACTTTGAGCACATATTACAATAGCTTCAGGATTCAACATTCCAATAATATTCTGTAATTCTAAAACAAGTCTTTTACTTCTACCTTTCATCGATCTTCTATTCTTATAATCTTCATGATTTATAACAGGCATGAAATAAGTTTGTCCAGCAATAGAACTCTTTCCTTCTACAAGATGACCATTAATAACTATTCCTAGACGTGAATCATTCTTTGAATCCAACAATACAATAGAATCATATTGCATATGCTTAATATAAGCGCCTATAGCCCCCATATATACATTATTTTCTATTAATATACGCTGTTTATAACGATTCTTTATATCTATATCACTATCAGGTAATGAGAGATATATTGTATGTACCTGTGCATTCAACATCTCATCTATAAAAGAACACAATACATCACGGTCTAGCTTAGGTATATCCCTTCTCTTTTCTTCCATCATCTCACTATAAAGATTATAAAGACGTCCTATAACTGTTATTGTCTTATCATGCTTATAAGCATATATACATAATGTTTGTGAAAACTCTCCATTGACTTGATAGCCCATACTAGGTCTTCCACCAGTAGATTCTCTATATCCTTCTTTAATCACAAGATTACTTTTCAACATCTCTTCTAAAAGACTATCAATCGTAGATAAAGATAAACCAGTATAGAATACTAATTCATTCTTTGTACACCCTCCTTGTTTTACTAACGACTGAATAATCTTAACAACATTCTTTTTTCTAACACCCCTTATTTCATCCATACTCTGCCCTCCAGTAAACGCTTACCTTATTAATAAAATAGAAAGAGAATCCTTAACGATTCTCCTTAATTCTAATCTTTCTTTTAATAAAAGAAATTAATGTGATAAAACCAAATAAAATAGCTGTGAATACAACTAATGCAATCACATAAGAAAAAGATGACTTCTCTTCTTTTTGAACCTTCTTAGTCTTCTTCTTAGTCTTAGTCTTTTTTACAGGTTCTTCCTGTTTTGGTGTTTCTGTAGTAGTGTCTTCATTTTTCTTTACTTCTACTCGTATTGATACTTTACGTGTAGACTGATATAACTTACCATAAACTGTATATTTACCTGCTTCATTAAAAATCTGATTATTCCAGATAATCTTAACCTTTTTACTTGTCTTATTAGAATAACTAACAGTCGCATATTGTGGTAATTGTGCTTCTACTCCTGTAGTTGTATAAACAACTGCAGGAACACTTACACTTGTAACAGATGCATACTTTACATGAATTGTCTGTGTAATAGTCTGATCATAAATATGACCATTTAAAGAAAATGTATGTACATACTTTAAAGCATTATTATCATAATTATCCCAGCGTATGATTTCATTTGATTGATCTCCATTAGACCATGTTACAGAAGCAGTGGCAGGTAAAGAAAGTGCTTCTCCTATAGTCACTGTTTTATTAGCTAAATCATCAATATGTGTTATTTTAGCTGCTTCTACATTCACTATACAGCTAGTGGTTACCTGTAAATCCGCAATAGAGCCTGTGACAGTAAATTGACTCGCATTTCTTGTCTTATATAAGCTTTCATCAAATGTATTCCAGTCAATATTATATTCCTTCTCACTACCATCATAGAAAGTTACCTTCGCCTTTAATGGGAGTGATGGTGCTTCTCCAGAAGCAGTTGTCACTTCACCATCATAGTTGACATTGACTACATGATTATCTGCATAAACTGGGCTTATAAAAAACAAAGACATCAATAAAACTATGAATATCTTTCTCATTTATTTCACCTCTTATATCTATCTTATGCTTAATTCAACTAATAGTAAAGATGAATACTACAAATTAACCTAATGCGACATCTAGAACCATCATCAAAGTAAATCCTACTGAGAATAATAATACACCTAGATGTGAATGTTCTCCCTGACTCATTTCAGGAATTAATTCTTCTACTACAACATACATCATAGCACCTGCCGCAAAACTAAGTAGATAAGGCATCACTGAGATAATATAACTTGATAATAAGACTGTAATAAAACCTCCGATAGGTTCTACAATACCTGACAATGTGCCATACATAAAAGACTTCAATCGAGACACTCCTGTACTTCTTAAAGGCATGGATACAATTGCGCCTTCAGGAAAGTTCTGTATTGCGATACCTATTGATAAAG
>ERZ779904.161-NODE-161-length-25293-cov-4.2631_pt1 | contig 25293 bp, 25 predicted proteins | sample MGYA00511549_ERZ779904 | MGnify/ENA primary metagenome ERZ779904 (study PRJEB29588, sample SAMEA2151391) | human gut metagenome | biome: human gut; feature: human-associated habitat; material: faeces | place: Denmark | collected 2008/2010 ...
TAAGGAGAATATTTATCATAATACATTAAATCATCAAGTCTGTTAGCAAGTTCAATATTATTAGATATCAATAAGTTACGACCGCAATTCTTCATATTAATTTCATATTTTCGTTGAGCAACATCAGCTTGATAGATAGTGTATTCTCGCAAATCACTATCTAATAACGTAACAAGACCTCTATAATACTCATTATAAATAGTCTTAAGAGATTTATTAAAATATTCTGCAAGCTGTTTAAATGTATAATTAAATTTATTTAATAATGTTTCAAATATATATCTTTCTTTAAGTGTAAAATGCTTACCCATAAAATCACCCCCTCATATGATTTTACTTTTATTAGTTCGAACGACCGAACTAATATGATACATCAATATATCTTATCTTGCCACGATAAGAAGAAGATATTTCTTTGTAATACATTAAATTTTCATCAAAAGCATGTTTAATATAATCATCAATATTATCAAAATCAATATTTAAAAATTCCTCAACAGGTTTACTAACAGTAGAACGGCTAACCCAGTAACGCCTGCGATTAAGCGTATTAGAGCATAAATCTTTTGTAATATACTTAGTCATATAATAAGCTATCTTTGTTGATGAATCAGTGTCATGTTTTAATTCTATTGCAGTACTATATCCATAACGCCACTGATTTATAACATAAATTTCTTGACCGTTTTTTGTAAAAACCTGTGACGAAACGCCGTTATCATTTTTATGATAAAAAGGCATTAATTGCATTTTGCCGACATTAGACATAACAGCATGAAAATGATAACTTTTACCGTCACTATGTAACTCTGGAACAACAACATACATTAAATCATGTGCATATCTTTCTTTAAGGTGTTGTAGCCACTTAGATAACTTCTGTGAAACCTCATAAAAATCAGTTCTATCAACTAAAGCAGGGTTAAAAGTAAAAGTACAAAAGAATTCCCATTGGTTTGACAAAAGATATTCAAGAATAGTTTTCTTTGTCCGCTGTGTAGAAGAATACGAAGAAATAGAACGCTTTTTCTGTCTTAGCTTTTCAATTTCTTCTTTCGCTTTCTCTAAATCATCAGCATAACACTTTTTTAAAAATTCCTCTTTATCAGAATTTTCTTTTTGAATTTGTTCGGGCGTCCGAACTAAAGCCTTGATTTTCTTTTCACCCTTTTTCACTGAATTATCATAAACCTTAACTTGCATATGATTTTTATAATAACTAATTTTTGTATTGTAAATTTCCATTATCGTTTAACTCCTATAATCAAATCACAACCCCGAAACGCTTAAAAAGACGGTGGGGGTTAAGTGTTGTTTTTATCAAGTAATATATTTATATATATTTATTATATACTGGCTTGCATTAAGTCTCCGCAAACTCCGACTTTCTGCAACCCAGTATATTAAAATATCTGTGTTGTATCATAAATATCAAAATATTTATTACTGCCATATACAAAATATGACCGAATCTTTGCGGCTTTTTTAGAGGACATAGAATAATCACATTCTACACACACAAACAAATTGCCGCCAAAAGGCAAAGACATTATTTTTCCCAGTTTTTTAAATCGTGAAACATTTCTATGAATAATTTTATGCTCAATAACAGAACCTCTAATTTGTTTATCAATCATGTTTTCATTCTGCGATATAAGAATACAATCATATCCCCATTTACGATACTGCGTTAAAAATTCCACCCATGCAAGTCGGTCAATTCTATTCCATGAACGAGCGTTCCACAATTTTTGACACTCGTCAAAAATAAGAAAAGTTTGATGTAAAACAATAGCACCCTTGCTATTCCTCTTATGAAAATTTAGAGCAAACCCCCTTAAGCCCTGTATAGACGAAAATTTGTCCGTACAGGGTTGAAGAACAGGAGTAAGATTACCTCTATAATCTTTTTTATATTGTCGTAAAGAATTAGACAACCATTCTCTATCTGAAACATAAATATATTGCCCCAAGGGCGTTTTCCCCTTTTGAGGAATTTTAGAGATGTCAATTTCAATATTAGAAATAATATTCTTACCTTTTCTTAATTCATTATAAATAATCTGCGCACAATGATAGCTTTTACCGCTACCTGGTACACCTGTGTAAAAATCAGCACCCATATATTTAATACTCCTTTATAAGTTCGGACGTCCGAACTATTTAATAATATTTGACAAAATAACTAATATAGATTTACTTCCTAAGACAGAAGAAATAATTTTCTTAAAATACTTAAAAATAACATATGTAGCATATGCAGAAACAAAAGCAGAAACTAAAGCAACACAGAACCCGACAGGAACAAAGTAATTAACATAAGGCATATAGGCAAAAAAAGGTTCTTTTGCAATATCTAACAACCCACCAAAAGGGTCAGTAGGGAGAAAATTCTGTACAATTAAAACAACCTGTATAATAAAAGAAAATACAGAAAATATAATGTTAGCAAGTATAGAACAAAGCAAAACAATAACAGTAGTACTCATACAGCACCCCCTTAAATCTCATTTTTGAATCTGTGATATGTAGCAATAGCCATATAAATAATAAAACTTAGCTTTTCACCACTACGGACTAATTCAATCCATTTAGAATATTTATCATCACCTAAATCAATGATAAATTCAAAATTATTAGTTTCATAACCTAAATCCGTAAACAAATATGCATACGATAAAGTAAACTTAGGGGCTACAGGGTCAACATATAAAGCCTGTAACCAATCAAATAATTGATAAGGCACAGAGAAAGGAAAACGCCCAAACAACCCATTATGATAATTTTTCTTATCAGGCGGAATATCAGATACAATAGAATCAATATCATCTGTATCCTCTGAAACATCATCACGAACAGTATTCTCACCATAAAGCACAGCATTTTTAAGACCTTTAAACATAGAATTAAAAACAGACTGTACATAATTAATGTTATAAGTTTTTTCTTTAGAATCACTATCCTTAACAACTTTGTAAATGTTAGTAGTAACACCTAAGATATCGAGCAAAATTTGATTTTGTTCCCTTAGAACATCTAAGATATCGCTCGTATTATCTTTAATATCTTCTGTGTTCTTATTTAAGTCCTCAAGTCCTTTATCAATAGCATTCTGCAATTCATCAGCGGACATATTGCTTTTATTACTATTAATAGAATCAATAAGAGTATCCATTTTGTTACCTAAGTTTTCATTCATGTTATTAATAGAAAATGTTATATCTTCACCAGTCTTTTCAATAGTAGAAGATAAATACGCGTTCTGGTCACCGTTAATAAAGTCATAATAAGCAGAATAAGACTTGAAGAATAAAAGAGGAGAACCATCAGCACTATAATATTTAACATACATATCATCATAAGTTGAACCATCAGAACCTAAAATGAAAGAGGGAGATAAAGCCATTTTTTGAGGATAAGAAGCATGATAATAAAGTGACGCAACGGTAACATTAGTTAAAGGATTAGCATCATAACGAGTAATAAGCCCCTTTTTATCTTCACCAACCAACTTAGAAGAAAAATCTGAACCGTCACGATATAACAATTTATAAAAATCAATATGCCAACCGTCATAGTATAAGTTCTTTTTTTCAGAGTTACTTAAATACATATAGTCAAACTTATCATCATAAAAAAGAGCATAATTAGCATAACTAGAAGCAATACAATATTTAGACTTAGAATAATAAGCATTTTGATAATCTTCTTCAAATTCGAAATTTTTACGATACTCAGAAGAATCAACGAAACTTTTAACAGTTCCTGATGGTTTCCACTGACAAAGACCAATCATATCATAATAGTATTGCTTTATCTCTTCTCTTAATTTGTCAACACTGGTATTATCCATTGTAATTGTCTGTGTATCCTCATCATAATTAATAGAATCAATATAGTTATAATTACCAAGTAATTTATCAGAAACATCTGTTAAAGCGTTAGAATTGCCAGTCGTAACAATACCGAGAGCAGAAAGAAAACCACGAGTAACATTATTATTTGAAAAACCGCTAAACATTAATTGAACATAAGCAGATAATGTTTTTTTAGACATAAGAAACGCTTTAAGCTGATTATCTGATAAATGTAAATTGTCTTTACCTTTAGCAGAATAAGTCCAGTTATAAGTTAAAGTTGGAGTGTATGAAAATAAAAGAGTATTATCTGAATCATAAATATCTAAGTGAGCGGATACATACTTTTGAGCTTCTGAAGAAGAATAAGCAAAAGGAGAATCAGATGACTTAGATAAAACAGTTTTATCAGTATCAGCACAAACAGAAATAGGGATACATGTTAAAACTGACAAAAAAACAATTGAAAAAGATAGTAATATTGAAATTATTTTTTTCATACAAACACCTCGTAAAAAAAAAGATAGGCAAGATTTAATCTTGCCTATCCTTTAATTGATTTTGATAAAATTTTGTTTTAGTCTTATAATACTTAGATTTATCAATAAAAAATTTACATATAAAAATAAATAAGACTACTATAGGAACAATGAAAATAAGTAATATAAATATATTTGCAAAAAATACAAATATATCAAATAAAAATTGCGGATTCAAACCAAATAAACGACCGTCAGAACTTAAACAAATCATTTAAACACCCCCTTATTAATACGATTATACCACTAGGCAAGACGCGATACAATCTCTTTAACAAGAAAGTTTTGTTCGGACGCCCGAACTATTTTTTTCATTATGTACACAATCTTTACAATACGGAGAACCAAACCAACAATTATTACAGCCACAAAAGCCACCGCCACAATAATCTTGACATGTAGATGTACGACAACCGTAAAGTTCTTCTTCTACTACAAGAGGACAATGACCGTCAACACATTTGTAATACACAAAAATGTCATCCATATTAATCACCGAACTTTGAATCATGTGTATCAAAATTCTTATTGTTTAAAATAACAACAACATCATCAAAAAGATATATCACTAAAAGCATTAATGATAATATTGCAATTGCCCCACAAGCAACAGCATTTATTAAATCACCAGCACAGGCATATACCAACATGAAAATAACGACTAACAATGTAAATATAACAAGAACAGTACTCTTAATCTTTGATAATTTCATCAGTCTGAACCTCTGCTTTCTTAACTTTTTTCTGCTTCTTTTCTTCCTTTTCTTCCCTGCGGATATTCGCAAGCGCAACAAACATTCTTCTTATTATTCCTTTTTTGTACTCATTTCCATATGCGGTATAATAAACCGCTTTTCTTATACATACCGTATTACGCCATATTAAAAATACTAGCAGAATTAAAATATATCCCATTTGTTTATCTCCTTTTCTATCGTTTTTATATAATTACTCCGCTTATTTACAAGATAGCGCCTTAACGCTATCCGTCCATAAACAACCAACGCTTAGGCGTTAGTTAAAGAATGGAAAAGATTAAGAATAATGTTAATACCAAACTTAATCGCAAAAATTGACATTGCGACAGGTATTACAACGGCAAGACCGTCAACAGCATAATCCTTAGCAGTAGTAACACCGTTAACAAGTGCTGTCTTTAATGACTCAGGCATTGTAGCCACAACATCACCCTCTGCTGCAAGCATAGAAACTCCGTTCATAACCTTTTACTTCCTTTCTTTTATATTTATGTAAACTCCTAAGAGTAGACACCTACTTAAATATGTCAATTACTATTTTCCATATCTTCATTAAACAGAAAACAATAAAACTAGGTATAACAGTAATTATTAAACCAGCAGGAACAAGTTCAGATATAATCATTTCTAAAAAATCAAAGAATGACATTATTTACCTCAATCTATCCATTATGACATAACCAACAAATGCACCTAAGAAAGCACACATAACAATCAATATAAGCAATAACAGCTTATCCGTTAATGACATGTTTTCAATTTCTTCTTCTGTTGACGGTAAGTTATTAGATTCCTGTACCGTCTGTACCTGTTCAGTATCAGCCTTAACTTCATATGAATTAACAACAGAACCAAACACGATTAACAAAGACATAAGTGACACAGTGAAAACAGCCTTTAATATAACTTTATACAACATAAACAACCCCTTTAAATTTCCTCATGCGCACCACTAAACTATCGAAATTTAGCAACACCCACCACGGCTTTAAACATTTTGATAATTAAGGCGAATAATCGTTACTGGCTAATAAACACTTCACCGCCGATATACAACTTAAATGACTATAGTTTACTATTAACAAGTAGATTTATGTTCGCCCTTGATACTTTACAAACACAATATAAGCACCGTGGGCGAACCCTCAACACCGAGCCACTTTTATTAAAAAACAATAAAAGCTGTCTCTTACAAAAATAATTCATTCCTTTAAACAGACAAGTCATTTAAGGAATAAGTCAGACTTATCATTGTTAGCAAGATTATCCTGCACATTTACATCATTTTTGTTAGATGATGTTTTTTTACCGCTTATTCTGTTATAGACGGCAATTCCTAAGAACATTAAACCAATAAAAGCCCATAAAATAACAGCACAACCTACACAGCCGATAACAAGATAATGAGCCATAACAGATATACTCATATTTTCACTCCCTTTCTTTAGTATTATTAAATACTAATTAAAGCCCTGTAAGAAGTGGATTTGCCTGCATTCCACAAAAGGGAGATGAAACTTACAAGGCATTAATTAATATTTAATATATATGTGTCCTGTCAGCTAATCGCAACGATAAAACGAAAAGCCGACAAGACACTAACGGACAACATAATGAGGGGCGTTATCCGTATTGAAAGGTTGAGGAGTAAACAACCTTAACAATCATTTAATTACTAGCGTTTTCAACTGGCTTCTTACTGTCCTTTAAAGCCTTTTTAGCAACATCAACAGCAGAATTTTCTATAGACGCACGGAGAATATCAGCCAGTTCATTCTCACTATGCATAGTATTCATTTTTGAAACTATGCTTGTTATTCTTAATCGCTCACGCTGTAAACGACCGTTCTTATCAAAACGCTGTGTTGCGGGTTCATACCTGAAAGTAGCAAGCAGAATATCAAATCTGTCAATAGAATTATAAATTTCTTCTGATACATTCACGCTTGCGATTTCTTCCCCATTATCAAAATAGACAGGATAAACAAAGCCTTTATTAATCTGTCCATTGTTTCCTGTAATTTCATAAGGTGATGGTTCACACTTCTTAATAACTGTTAACATTGTAATTCCATTCCAATTCATAATATTTACCTTTGCGGATTTTATCCGCCCTTTCTTTAATTAGTTAATGTGATATATTTACTTATGCGACTTATCGCACTACTTTATATTTAATTCAAGCGTCCGTAATTGTTCGGACGCCCGAACTAATATTTATTTTATTCTTCTGAATCATCTGTATTATCTGCATTATCTGAATCAACAGAATTATCAGATAATTCATTGCCTTTCTTACGAAGCAGGCATATATTAATTTCACTGTATTTATCAACAGATTCAGTTAAAACCTTTAACAATTCCTTTGTTATCGAATCCATGTAATTATGTAATTTATCTTTATCAAGACAAATCTTTTTAAAATCAGAAGAAGTAACAACATAAGTCTTATAAGGCTTTTCATCATCTGCATATCTTTCAACAGGGTTGTTCATTGCGTCAATTATATTGTCAGCAGTACCGCCTAAAACCTCACCCGTATCTTCCGATAAATCATTATCAACAGATTCATCAACAGAATTGTTATCTTCTAAAAAGTTCATTGCATTTCTTAATCTGTCTTTGATTTCCCTAACTGATAACGTATAAGGATAATCTTTCAATATTGTGTCGATTGAAACCTCTTTGAGAAGATTAAGCTGGCTAAAGTTATAATCTTTAAGGCGTTCATCAATGACAAGACAATTCTTAACTTTATCAAGTTTTGAAAACCTCAAAGCAACATTCTTATAATCGTTTGTATTAGTCTTACCCATGCCGAAAACATCACTTGTATAATCATAAAGATTAGAATAACCAAGTTCTTTATATAATTCCTTATTGTAAATCTCAAGAATAGATAAAGCTGTTACAAACTTAGAACCGTTCTGTAATTCAATAGACATTGTTAAACGCTTATTGAATATATTAGATAAATCTCTGCGGCTTTCATGTCCTGTTAATACAAGACCTAAACTGTTATCATTAAAATTAAAAGCGTTCTGCGAAACAACAAGTTTTTTATCTTCCTGTTTATCATCTTTCAAAAATGGGTTTTCGTCACCATAACCAATTCTTACCTTATCCTCAATAGATAACTTACTAAGATAATCAGCAACTTTCTTATCAATGATACTTAAAGCCTTTTCATAATCGGGATTAGAAGATAAACCGACTGTATAAATCTTAGGGTTATATTCAGATTCCATATCAGATAACACAACACTAATTTTGAACTTTCTGTCACCGTTCGATTCTTCCTTTAATGAATAATCAATTGAACACTTGCGGTAATGTACATTTACAATCTTACCCTTAAGAACATTGTTGAACTGTACTTTTCCAATTGCTTTTGAACTCTCTTTCATATCGTTTTTACTCCTTAAATAAAAAAATGTATTACAAGGTTTTTGTTTTCCTTACCTTGTAATACAATTTTACTATTTGCGATGTGGATGTGGATAACAGATTTACAGTCTATGGCATCAGGGACTTAGGTACAGAGCTTAGTCCTATCACAATGCTTGTAATGATGGAGTCCATTCAGAACAGGATTGTTGAGAATGGTAAGAGAGGCAAGGCAACATGGCTCTATATTGATGAGTTCCATGTCTTACTTAATTCCGAGTATTCTGCAAAATATCTGCAGCAGCTCTGGAAGAAAGTGAGAAAACAGGGAGGTCTTTGTACCGGTATCACGCAAAATGTAGTCGATCTGTTGCAGAATTACACAGCAACCACAATGCTTGCAAACTCTGAGTTTGTGGCACTTTTAAAGCAGGCGAATACAGACAGTTCCAAGATGGCGGAGGTTATCGGAGTATCAGAGGCACAGCTTAGATTTGTAACCAATACTGCATCTGGAATGGGACTTATCAAGTGTGGTTCTGTGGTGATTCCGTTTGATAATCAGATAAGTAAGGATACGGATTTGTATAAGCTGTACAATACCAACATTCACGAGATAATTGAGATGAAAAAGCATGCAAATGAAAAATGTTAATTCTTTATGAAGTCATGAATTTTGGATTGACATATTTTCATATGACAGGTAATATAATATTAAAGACAGGCAACTTGAGTGTCTGCCAAGCGGCAAAGTAAGGTGTTGTGCCAGAGAGCAGTGCCTTATGAGCTTTATAAGGGTTTGACATTTACCACAATCTGGCTAGAGGTTAATCCTCGAAAGAAAATGTTAGAAGGGCTCTGCTTATGCAGAGCCTTTCTTAATCTAAGGATGTAGTGGAGAACTGTAATGAGGAATGTTTTAGATTGCATAAATGCATTTATTCCGCTATTATCAACCGAATATGAGCTTGTACTAGGGAGAAAAGGTGTTTCAGTTACATTAAGAATTTCATTTGATAAAAAAGATTGTTTTCATCTTATGGGATTACAATATCTGGTAGACAGACCTGAATTGAGCCGAGACAGAGGCAGAGTATTTGATGAGATAGCAGATGGAACAATTACAATTGAAAAAATAGAGTCATCAGATTTTTATAATAAGATAGAGCAAAGAGTTCATTTCCTGCCATTGCTTGAACAAATGATTGATAGTAATGATACTGTGTTTAAGTATAATAAGAAAGCAAATATGTATTCAATGATTGAGGCTGATTATCTTATGGAAAACAACGTGGAGAGCAGGAATCTATTTTTGTTTTTATCTAATGATGAAGGAGATAATTATTTCTGTCGTTCATTTTTTCCAGAGGAAAAGATGGATTATTCAAAAAATCAAGCATCGTGGACACTTCTTTATAAGAAAAAGATTGATTTATCAACCAGAATAGAGACAGTTCTTTACAATAGAATTAAATAGATTTTTACATAAGCCATTTGGACTAATCATCCAGATGGCTATTTTTTTACTCATTTTTGGGGTAATGGATGTAGAAAGAAGGTGAGAACATTGAAGATAAAAAAGGTGGATGATAAGCCTATGGTCATTCACACCAAGGAGAAAGCCAAGATTCATGCCCACGAGCCAAAGGGTGCCAAGATTAAAGGCAGCAACATCTATACAGTAGAGAGAGGTCCGAAAGTGCATGATGCTAAAGCCAATGAAATGGATAAAAAAGCATCTGCAAAATTAATGCTTCAGAAAAGTGCTGGTGGAAAGCGTACTTATAGAAAGAGTACCATTCATCAATCGGAGGCTAAGGATAAAGGTCTTTCTAGGTTTAAGCGTAACATCAGAGAGTCAGGAACTTCCATCAAGACCAAGAACACCAATCTTCACATTGCAGGAAGAACAGGAGCACTTGCAGCCGGGGCAGTAACAGAACAGGTGGAAGGCGGGCATGAGGTATCGCAGGCAGCATATCTTGCATATGAATCAAGCCGACCTGTTACCGGAACTGCTTCCAAGGGCGCAGCACTTTTCAGGAAAAAGGCGGCAGCCGAGGCAAGAAAGCGTATCAAGAAGGTAGAGGCAGGAAAGAAGCTGGCAAAAAGGACAGCAAAGAAAGCTGCCAAAGATACTGCCAAGACGGTAGCTAAAGAGACGGCAAAAGAAACAGCAAAGACTACTGCCAAGGTTGCAACAAAAACTGCTACAGCGGCAGGAACAGCGGTTGCACCGGGAGTTGGCACGGCAATCGGCATGGCAGCCGGATATGCTGCAGGTGTGTCCATAGAGGTCAAGGATGAAAAGATGACCAACCGGAGCAGGAAGATAAAATTCTTTCTGGATAAGATGAAAGCACAGGAGAATCAGACAGACAGCGTGGCAAAACTGGTAAAGGATCTGATTGTGCGAAAAGCGATTACCTGGGTAAAGGCAGCTGCACCGATTATCGGATTGGTGCTTTTATTACTTGTTCTTGTAGTTGCCATGATTGCGGTTCCGGTTATAGCGGTGATAGCAATCCTTTACAATTCTCCATTTGCTTTATTTCTGCCACCACTTGAATCAGGAGATACCGTGCAGACAGTAACGAGTGCTTATGTGCAGGAGTTTAACCGGGATGTGAATACGAAAGTGAATGAGCATACCGGATATGACCTTGGAGAGCTTGTATATGTGGATTATGAAGGTATGGAAGAAAACCCAAGCAATTACTATGACATCATGGCAGTCTATATGGTCAAGCATGGTATCGGAGATACTGCAACAGTCATGAATGACATTTCAAAAGGCTGGCTGCAGGCAGTAGTAAATGATATGTGTTCATACACCACAAGCACAGGAACAAAGGATGTGGAAGAAACAGATGCAGACGGTAATGTAACTACTGTCACGAAGTCTGTTCTGTATGTGAATGTCACACTGAAATCTTATCGGGATATGATTTCGGTCTATGGATTTAATTCTGATCAGGTGGAAATGCTTGAGCAGATCATGAGTCCGGAGTTTATGGGACAGCTTGGATATGCCGGAAGCGGAAGTGGCGGCGGAGGCGGAAGTCCGGGAGTAAGCTCCATGACTGAGGATGAAATCAATGCCATCCTTAGTGGAATTACAGACAGCAGGCAGAAAACAGTCTGCTCCTATGCACTTCACAGAGTTGGCTTTCCTTATAGTCAAGATTTAAGAGATAGCGGTAACTATTATGACTGCAGCTCCTTAGCCTATTATTCATGGAAAGATGCAGGTGTGGATATTAGTTACGGCGGTGCAACCACAGCGGCAGCGGAGGCACAGGGACTGGATGAAGCCGGAAAGACTGTCTCCTTTGATGAGTTACAGCCGGGAGACCTAATCTTTTATAGTTTTACAAGCAACGGAAGATATAAGAACATCAGCCATGTGGCAGTATATGTCGGAAATGGCAAAGTGGTAGAGGCGCTTAATGAAAGTCTTGGTGTTGTTTACCGGGATGTGGCAAGTACAAGAAAGATTGTTGTGATAGGAAGACCATAACAGGAAATTTGCAGAGAGGGCATAGTCTCTCTCTGAGACTGGAGGTAAGAATGGATTTAAAAGATATGATACTGGTAACAGAAAACGACAGGGGAACAGAGACAAATATGCTGATGACTCTGGATGATTATAAGAGTTTTATAGCAGTTGATGACATGTCAGAGCTTGCAGACAATTTGTTGCAGCTTGGAAGGACACTTGGTGAAGCAGATAACTTCGCAGAGTATTACAGGGCAGCAAATGTAACTGTATCTGCGAGATTCTGTCTGGATGATATTCAGCTGGGGCACTTTCTTCAGGGACTTTATAACGATTCCAAAGAATTTCGGTTTGATAAAGAAGCCAGTTCTTCTGAATGTGTTGCAAAGCTTAAGGAGATTGGAATGACCGATAAGGGCTGGGTGGATGATTTTAACCTGCATTATGAAAGTGTGGACAGATCATTTGAAAGGGGACAGACATTTCATAACTTCAATGACCATGATTACATGGTGCTTGAAGCATTATCACCAAGGAATCTCGTGGTGATGGATATGAAGTCAGGTTCTCTTACAATCGCCCTTGGTGCGACAGAGTATAAGCGTTATCCGAAGGATGAGAAGCCTACAAAGGACAATACCACAATCGGGGTATCGTGGGAGCATGGCATTTATCTAGGTTCCACACTTTCAACTACAAATTTCAAGGCATACCAGAGGGAGTATGGCACACCGGAAAAGATAGAGGATATCTATGATTACAGGGCAAAGCTAAAACAGAAGTTCTATTTTTATCAGGATATGTCAAAGGATGATGATGTGCCAAAGAAACTGCAGAATGATTTCCTTCACCAGATGTATGAGGATTTCGGAACGATTGAAGAGGACTGTTTTTACGACAGGCTGGAAGATGGAAAGTACGATGAGGGCTTTAAGGAAAGACAGGTAAAGGAAGAAAAGTGCCGGTGATGAGATTTTTACAGGAGGCGATATCATATGGAACAGGAATTTGATGTTGAGATAAAGGAAGTGCTTTCACGAGTACAGAAAGTAAAGGCAGAGTCGCTTGACGATGCCATCAATAAGGCAATGGATATGTATTATGCAGAGCAGATAGTCCTTGGAGCAGAGGACATGAAGGGAGTTGATTTTACACCTATCAGCGAAGGTCAGCTCCCTTCTTCATTAAAAGAAAACGGAGGAAGAGCAAGATGAAAAGTGATTCAACAACAGTAATTAAGAACATGGAGTTTTTAGTAAAGGAACTTCATAAGGAGTGGGACAGATCGGGTGCTTCTAAGGCATCCGTTATTATTACCCTTGAGGAAGTAGATGGTATCAATGATAAGTTAAAAGAGATTATCTATCAGACACAGAAGTCAGTCGATGAGGATGAGCTGACCTTTAAACAGAGCATTGCAAAGTCCAAGGAGTGCTATGTGCTTCTTCGTGTGGTGCGTAAGATTGCAAAGAAAAAGGATAAATGCGAAAAACAGGCAATCGACAATGAATTTGCAATCGAGCTGGATAAGGATGAGTTAAAGCTATTTAAGGGATTGTTTGCAGAGATGTTTAAGTAGAGGAGGACAAAGGTATGGGCGTTGATATGAAGGTCAAAGCGATATACGATTCTGAAATTGGTAACATCACCAGATCAGAAAAGAACTGGAAGGATGTGTTAAAGGTCGCAGGTCAGTTATACCGCTATGAATTTGACAATATCGTTATGGTAACAGCTCAGAGACCTCCGGAAAAAAGCACACTCATGGCAGATTATGATACCTGGAAAAAGGTGGGAAGATATGTAAAGCGTGGTGCGAAAGGCTGCGCCATCTTCCCGTCAAGGGCACTGAATCCACGCATGAGGTATATCTTTGATATCAGTGATACCGGAGGGAAGAATGTTAAGTTGACATGGGACCTTGAGGGAGAAAATCTTAAAGATTATGTGGATTTTCTTGTGTCAGAAGGTCAGATTGAGCAGTACGATAACAGCGACAGGGAGTCTCTAAAAAATATATTAAAACAGTTTACAGGAACAGATGTTTGGCTTATAATAAAAGAAGAGTTCGGAGACCGAATGACCGAGCTTATGCAGCTATCAGGTAGTGTGATAAAGGAAGAAAGTAAGAAACGCAATGGCTTACAGCAGGAAATGGACATGGAGCAGCTTGTATATGCAAGTGTCATGTATGCTGTAGGGACGAGATGCGGATTTGACTTATCTGTGCAAGAACAGGATTTTAGTCAGATCGTAAATATCAAAGACGAAGAGATCATTTACCGTCTTGGTTCCATTGTATGCGATGTCTCCTGTAGTGTTCTTAGAGAATTTAGTCGTAACTTAAAGGCAATCGAGAGCGAAAGGAGAATTGGATATGTTAGAAGAAATGACTTACAAGGAAGTGGACGGACTGCTTTATCCGCAGATAGAGATGCCGGACGAGACGGAGGATCTCACGAAGCTGGGCAAATACGGAAGGATGGCGATGAACTATCTAAAGGAGAACGAGCCGGCAAGATACAAGACGCTGATGAGATTCGGGAAGATGTACGAGAAGATGTCAGCGGTAGAGGAGGAAGCGAATCAGCTGTACGACCAGCTGGAGATGCAGTATCTGGCGAAGCACAAGCCACAGGATCCGTCATCGACAATGGAGATGTGGAAGATAAGAGAGCAGGCGAAGATGCAGGCAGAGGAAGTGGTACTCCATCAGATAGTGATGCGATTCCACTAGAATCAGATGATACAGAACTGAATAGGGAACTTGATGAAATCAATTCATTGGGTGTTAGTAAGGAAGCCGAATATACACAGGCTTCCTTTTTTTTCGACCAGAACGGGCAGGCAAGCATTGGCACCATTCATACTGAGGATGAAAACAATAATCAGTTTATGCGTCAGTTCGAGCAGGACAGAAAAGCTGCATTAGCAGGTAAATACAATTATCTGAATCCAAAGAAGTCAGCCACAGTACCAGGTGAGTATATCAAACAGGTGCTTATGAGAGGTACAGGTTTTATCGGTGGTAAGGGCAGGGTATGCAAGATTTTTGAAACAGAGATTGATGCAGGAACCAGGGCAAAGCGTATCAAAGCAGAGTATGGTCAGGGAGGTGCAGGCTGGCCGGTTGACGGACTGGGACTGCACGGATATGACACATTTCATGGGAACGGACTGCGTTTTCAGTGGCGAGATGAGGATGGAGAGGTTGAAGGATATGTTTCATGGAAAGATATCGAAAAGGAGCTTGGTGTCCTTATTCTTACAGGGGAATACCAGCCTGAGACACCTCGTATTGATGAGCTTGCGATGGACGGACTCCGTGAGGATGATGAGGTTATTGATGCCGAATATCGGGAAGTGGAACCGGAAGAGGCAGAATCAGAGATTGATGATTATGCAATACCGGATGAGCCGGAGAGCTATGCTTCTAACAGAGATTATGTAAGTGCAAAAGGCATGACACCACAGGAAACTGCCGATGAAGACCGCATGGTAACACAGGCAGAATATGGTGCAGAGATAGAAGCTGAAACAACTGAAAAAGATCCATCAGAGCTTCAGTATATTACACCGATTGATTATGCCAAGCGTATTGCAGAGCTTGATGAAGACCTGCGTGATGCGGCGGAGATTCTTGTAACAGATTGCAGCTGCTACACTCCGTTTAGGGCATTCCTTATGGATGTGGTGCAGTCTGATTTTGCATTTATGCCAAATAAACTTGACCTTATCAGAGATATTGCATTAGGGACAGATAATGCAGAAAGAAAGGCATATTCCAATAATAAGTATGGTCTTGTGGAGTACTCAATCAGAAGCGGATATGTGAAGATCAGCTATAAGAACAGGAATGGTGTGCGAAAGGAAGGTGCACTCGACTGGCGTGAGTTATACGAGATTTTATCCTATATGGTAAAACAGCCATTTTACTGCGGAGAAGACCAGAAGAAGTATTATCAGGAGACAAAGCAGAAGGCTGACAGGGATAAGATGAATCCGGTCTATAAGAGATTCTTTGATATCGATGATAGTGTAAAAGCCAATCGTCTTGAAACCAGGGAAAGAGCAATAGCGAATGGCTGGAAAACCAAGATTGATGAGAATGGACATGTGGTTTCAGATGATGTGGTATCAGTATCTGTGGATGATATTCAGGCTGATACAGAATCACAGGAAACTGTAGATTTTACACCAAAGCAGGAACCAGTACAGCAAGTAGAAAGTCTTGAAAATGAGAAGAATGTTGCCTGGCAGACGAAGCACAACTTCCACTATAATCTCTGGGAAATGGAAAAAGGCGGTCCCAAGACCAGATACCAGTGGAATATGGATGCAATCCGCACTTTAAAGCAGATTGAATCAGAGAACAGGCTTGCCACACCGGAGGAACAGAAAACTCTGTCGAAGTTTGTCGGATGGGGCGGACTGTCACAGGCATTTGATGAGAATAACGCAGGCTGGAGCAAAGAATATGCAGAGCTGAAAGACCTTTTATCTGATGAGGAATACAGTGCTGCAAGGGCAACAGTAAATAACGCCTTTTATACTTCACCGGAGATTGCCATGTGCATAAATTCGGCACTTGTCCAGTTTGGTTTCAGAGGCGGCAATGTATTAGAGCCATCTATGGGTATCGGTAACTTCTTTGGAAGTATGCCGGCACCAATGCAGAGAAGCAAGCTGTATGGGGTGGAGCTTGACAGCATTTCAGGAAGAATTGCAAAGCAGCTTTATCAGAATGCCAATATCAGTATCACAGGATTTGAGAATACCACATATCCGGATAACTTCTTTGATGTGGTTGTCGGAAATGTGCCATTTGGTGATTATAAGGTATTTGATTCAAAGTACAACAAGTATAACTTCCGTATCCACGATTATTTTCTGGCAAAAGCACTTGATCAGGTAAGACCGGGAGGCATGGTTGCAGTAATCACCACAAAGGGAACACTTGATAAGGCAAATCCTACTATCCGAAAGTATCTGGCTGAAAGAGCAGAGCTTGTGGGAGCAGTAAGACTTCCGAATACTGCATTTAAAGATAATGCAGGAACCGAAGTGACAGCAGATATCCTGTTTTTGCAGAAGAGGGAGAGAAAGATTGATATTGAGCCGGACTGGGTACACCTTGGTGTAACTGAGAATGGCATTGCAGTCAACTCTTATTTTGCAGAGCATCCGGAGATGATGCTTGGATCTATGGAATATGACACAAGGATTTACGGACAGGACAGCAGATATACAGTCTGTGTGAATAATGATGAGAACTTCAATATGTATGAGACTCTCAATAAGGCTATCGGTAATATCAAAGCCCAGATGACAGATTTTGAGAGAGTGGCAGATGAGGCGGAGCAGACGGAGGAAGTTATCCCGGCTGATCCGGATGTGAGAAACTACACTTACACATTTTTTGAAGGAAAACTCTATTACAGGGAAAATTCCGAGATGGTAAAAAAAGAAGTATCACAGACTGCCGAGGAGCGAATCCGATGCCTTGATGAAATCAGACAGATAACAAGAGAGCTGATTGATATCCAGATGGATGGTTGCAGCGAGGAGGAGCTTTCTGATAAGCAGAGACTTCTTAATGTAAAATATGATGCCTTCGTAAAGCAGTATGGAGCCATTACTTCAAAAGCAAACAGAATAGCATTCAGGGATGACAGCGATTATCCACTTCTTTGCAGTCTTGAGGAAGTAAACGAAGATGGGGAGGTGAAAAAAGCGGATATGTTTTATAAGCAGACGATTAAGGCAAAGACAGTCATAGACAGAGTGGAGACCGCTGTGGAAGCATTAAATGTATCCGTCAATGAATTTGGATATGTAAATCTTGCCTATATGCTTTCTATCTATGAGCCGGATATTACAAATGCAAAGGAAGAACTTGCAGAAAAGTCCGGACAGACAGTGGATGAGATAACGCTAAGTGATGATGCATTAGCAGAGCTTAGAAGGGCAGTCCTTGTGGAAGAGCTGGACGGACTGGTTTTCCTAAATCCAGACCGCTACAACGAGAACAATCCCGACATCGGCTGGGAGACAGCAGACGAGTATCTTTCGGGAAATGTGAGAGACAAACTTCGTGTAGCAAAGGCTATGGCGGCTGATACAGACAATCCGCAGGCAGAAAGATTTGCAGGAAATGTGGCAGCACTTGAAAAGGTGCAGCCGGAATGGATTGAAGCCTCGGATATTGATGTAAAGATTGGTACGACATGGATTGAGTCGCTTGATTATGAGCAGTTTATCTATGAGCTTCTCAATACACCAAGAAGAGCAAGGGCAGTCAGAAGCCAGTTTTACAATACAGGCATTCAGGTACACTTAAATAAGATGAGCATGGAATGGTTCATCGAGAATAAGAGCATGGATAAGCATTCAGTGGCAGCTACTAAGACTTATGGTACAAGCCGCATGGATGCTTATTCTATTTTTGAGGATACGCTGAATCTTAAAACTGTAACAGTAAGGGACAGGATTGATGACGGTGATGGCAAATATCATTACGAAGTCAATAAGAACGAGACAATGCTTGCAAGGGAAAAGCAGAACATGATCAAGGAGAAGTTCAAGGAATGGCTGTTTGCAGAGCCGGAGCGAAGACAGAAATATGTGGAGTATTACAACGAGACATTCAATAACATCCGTCTGCGTGAGTATGACGGAAGTCACTTACAGTTTCCGGGAATGAATCCGGCGATTGAGTTAAAGCCACATCAGAAGAATGCGGTGGCAAGAATCCTTCTCGGAGGAAACACACTGCTTGCACACTGTGTCGGTGCCGGAAAGTCCTTTGAGATGATGGCTGCCTGCATGGAGCAGAAGAGACTCGGACTTGCCAATAAGACGATCATGGTTGTTCCAAAGCCACTTATCGGTCAGACGGCATCAGAGTTTTTAAGGCTTTATCCGTCAGCAAATATCCTGGTTGCCACAGAGCGTGATTTTGAAAAGAGCCGCAGGAAGCAGTTCGTATCAAGGATTGCAACAGGTGACTATGACTGTATCATCATGTCACACTCGCAGTTTGAAAAAATCCCGATCTCAGCAGAGAGAAAGGAAAGAATGCTCAATGAGCAGATTGATGAAATCAGCTATGCGATTGATGAGATGAAGGAGCGTAACGGAGAGCGATGGACTGTAAAACAGATGGAAAGCCAGAAGAAAAAACTGGAGGAACAGCTGAAATCCTTGTCAGATGAGAGCAGGAAGGATGACCTTATTACCTTTGAGGAACTTGGTGTGGACTCTATCATGGTTGACGAAGCGCACAATTTTAAGAACCTTGCGATTTTTTCCAAGATGAATAATGTGTCAGGTATCAGCAGCAGTGGAGCGAAGAAGTCAACGGATATGCAGCTTAAATGCCAGTATTTGTCTGAGATAAATGATGGCAGAGGCATTGTGTTTGCGACAGGTACGCCAATATCCAATACCATGTGTGAGATGTATGTCATGCAGCTTTACTTACAGAAAGCGGCACTTGAAGAGATGGGGATTTATCACTTTGATTCCTGGGCAGCGAACTTTGGTGAAGTGACAACAGCACTGGAGCTTACTGTAGAGGGAAGCGGTTTCCGTTTTAAAAGCAGATTCAATAAGTTTACGAATCTGCCGGAGCTTATGAATATCTTCCGTGAGGTAGCAGATGTGCAGACCGCAGACATGCTTGACCTTGATGTGCCGGCACTTCGTGGCGGCAAGCCTATTATAGTGGAGTCGGAGCCTGACTGGTATGTAAAGCAGGTCATGGAAGATTTTGTTGTGAGGGCAGAGCGTATCAGAGGAGGTGGAGTAGATCCAAGCGTGGACAACTTCCTAAAGATTACTCATGAGGCAAGATTACTCGGAACAGATGCAAGGCTGATTGATAAGGACGCACCAAGTAATCCTGACGGAAAGCTCAATAAGGTAGCAGAAAATGTGTGGAAAGAATATGAGAAAGGAAATGCCAACGGTCATATAGGCTGCCAGCTTATTTTTTCGGACATCGGCACACCGGGACCGGATAAGGACTTTACCATCTATGATTATCTGAAAGAAACTCTTATCCAGTATGGTATTCCGGCAGATGAGATAGCATTTATCCATGATGCAAAGACGGATGCACAAAGAGACGCACTTTTTAAGGAGATGAGGACAGGTAAAAAGAAAGTTCTTATCGGTTCAACGGACAAGTGTGGAACAGGTGTAAATGTGCAGACACACCTTGTTGCAATGCATCATGTGGACTGCCCTTGGAAGCCAAGCTCCATTGAACAGAGGGAAGGACGAGGCATCAGACAGGGCAACGAAAATGAAGAGGTTGCAATCTACAGATATGTCACCAAAGGAACCTTTGATGCATACAACTGGTCGCTCATCGAAAATAAGCAGCGATTCATCAGTCAGGTCATGACAAGCAAGGCAGTAAGCCGAAGCTGTGAGGACATCGACGAGGCAACACTTTCCTATGCAGAGATTAAGGCAGTCGCCACAGGCAATCCTCTTATTCGTGAGAAGATGGAGATTGACAATGATGTCCAGAGATTAAAGCTTTTGAAGGCTTCCTATGACAACCAGAGATATGGCTTGCAGGATAACTTTATGATTAAGTACCCAAAGCTGATTAAGACAGCAACTGAAAAGCTTGCCAATGTCCGTGAGGATGTAAAGGCAAGGGATAAAGAGCTGATTGATAATCCGGAATTTGCCATTACTATAGGCAAAGCAACCTACACAGAGCGAGTGGATGGTGGAACGATGATGCTTGAAGCAATCAGCAAGTGCAAGACCGGAGAGACAACTGCAATCGGTAAATTCCATGGATTTGAGCTGCTTGTGGAAAAGAACTTCCTTGGCATCAATTATATGGTGCTTCGTGGAAAGACTGAGTACAAGGCAGAGCTTTCCACAAGTCCGGTCGGCAGTATGGTGAAGTTGGAAAACCTGTTCAACGGACTTCATGAGAACATTGATTTCCTGGAAAAGAAGATTGAGCAGTATCAGAATGACCTTGAAGCATCAAAGACTGAGTATGACAAGCCATTTGCGTACAGCAAGGAACTGGAAGAAAAACTGGCTAGGCAGTGTGAACTGAATGCCCAGCTTGACCTTGAGAACGCAAAGGCTGTGGATGCAGACCTGAGCGGACCGGAGGAAGAAAGAGAAACAGATGACAGGATGGAATCTGCAGCAATTGTAGCAGAGGATAAAGGTGCTTATCCAGCGGACAGAGAGGGCAGAACACGATAGGAGAGTGAATAATATGAGCATAAGAAAAGTGGTCGCAGGACTACTGATTGCAGCAGGGATTGCCATTATGGCAGTCCCTTTTTTCTGGAGGACAACCGGAGAAAAACAGACAGAACAGCTCATAAGTGAATTTGAGCAGACATTGGAGGATGATTACGATGAAGAAACAGATGTGGAGGAAGAGCAAACCTCCATTAGTGAAGAGGATGAAGCCATTCTTAAAGAAGGCGGTGTTATCGGCATCATTGAGATACCGGGCTTAAATATCAGGTATCCGGTAATGGAAGGTACCGCAAGTAAAGTGCTTAATGCCGGGATCGGTCATATAGAAGAAACAGCAGGAATCGGAGAAAGTGGCAACTGTGTATTGTGCGGTCATAATGGCAGCAGATATGGCACATTTTTTACACCACTAAGTCAGATATCCATAGGTGATGAAATAATGATAACCGACAAAAATGGGCTGAAGCATATCTATGAGGTAACAGAGACAGAGATAGTAAATCCGTATGATAACAGCATCAAGACACAGGGAGATGAAAAAGAACTAACTCTTTTTACCTGTTCCCAGAAAGGAACCATGCGTTTTGTAGTCAGGTGCATTTATAAGGAGGCGGTGATGGATGAATAAGAGATACCGGTTAGGTGAGATAGAAGAGGCAGTATCGGATATGGAAGAACTAATCGGGCTTGAGGATGATATTGCTGAGATTGATGATGACTTTCAGATAGTTGTAAGCGGCTGGTCTGTGTATGTCGAAAGCCTGAATCTGACGCTCAGACAGGGAATAGCCTGTGTATGGGATGCGGAGGAAGGATTATTTATGCCTGATTTTGATGTGACCATCGTGTATGAGGGGAACATTGAAACACAGGAGTGGCTCTATTATGAGCAGGACGGAATGGTCGTTACACTTGGCAACTGGTTAAATGGCAGATTGTCTTGTGAACAGATAGAACAGCTTTGGTGTGAGCTTATCATACCAAAGCAAAACAAAGAACAAAAAGAAAGCGAGGAATAGCATATGAAGTATTCAATTAAGGTAAACGAAGTAAGGGCAAAAGAGGGCAGCAATATCAAAGGATTTGCAACAGTGGTATTTGGTGATTCATTTAAGATTACCAATATTGCAATCCTTGAGAATAAGGACAAGGGAGAGCTTTTTGTTTCAATGCCTAGATACCGCTCCAATGAGCGTGATGAAAGCAATGGTGTGATCTATAAGGATGTGTGCAATCCTATCACAGCAGAGTTTCGAGAGGAACTCTATACTAATATCCTTGATGCCTATGCAAGAATCAAAGAACCGGAGAAAGAGGAGACACAGAAGCAGGACAGAACACAGGAAATGCCTGAGTTTTCCGTAACTGTGACACCTTATGAGAGGGAAGGCAGTAACATCAAAGGACTTGCACGCATTTATTTTGAAAACAGTTTCATCGTAAATAACATCAATATCGTGCAGGGTAAAGAGAAAATCTTTGTATCAATGCCTTCTTATAAGACAAAGCAGGTGGATGAGCAGGGCAAGCCAATCTATCAGGATGTCTGCTATCCGGTCACAAAGGATTTCAGAGAAAGACTCTACAATGAGATTATCTCTGAATATGAGAAAGCAAAGGATAAGAGCAACGAAAAGGCGAGGGAGAGTGCAGAGAAACATCATGGCAATCCTGATAAAGATAAGGACAAAGAGGCAACACCCTTTCGATAATTAGTAATCAAGGTACAGGGGCGGCCAAGGCTGCCCCATTTACAGAATGGAGGAAACAGAATGGATATGGAAGCAGGAAAAACACTTACCAATGAGGAGGTTATAAGGGAACTTCTCGAATTATTAAAGAAAAATGCCATGAAAGAGCAGGCAAACGATGTATTTGAGATATGCAGCTATGTGGATGGACTGGAGAAAAAGATTGATTCCATGACGGAAGAACTTACCAATATGCAGAACCAGATCAAAGAAATGCAGGAAGACACACTTGTTAATAATGCAAAAAAGGCATTGTCAGAAGCACAGGAGCGACTTAATGTCAGATGTGAGCAGATAAAGTCACAGGTATTGGAAGTGAAAGCACAGGTCAAATCTACAGCAAAGAGCATAGTTGATGAAGCAAAGGCAAAGGGAAGAGCTGCATTATACAGGGTGTCGGAGTTCTTAGAAATTAAGAAAAGACTTCTTGATATCCGGGAAAATGTAAGAGGTGCAATCAAGACCACGGATAAGGATATAGCAAAGACAGCACTTCTTGCAAAAGGATTTCGTGAAGCAGGGCAGACAGCAGCCAATGCATTCCGCACTTTTGCTGACAAATCGGAGGTAGATTACTCACAGAAAGAGCAGAAACATCCCATTACAAAGGCGGTGCTTGCACCTATGAAAGCAGTGAGAAAATTGTTTGTGTTAATGGAACTGCATCTGGACGCTTCGATTGATAAGCTGGATAATCTCGCTATGAATGTGCAACTTGATAAGGAAAAGCATATGGAGAATGCGAAAGCACAGGAACAGACAGAGCCGGAGATGGCAGAAGCTGAGAGAGTGGAAGCAGAGATTGTATACGCACCGATGGTCGCTGAACCACAGGAGTATCAGTATAATGCAGATGCATTTGAGGCTAGAAAGACATCAGAGGGAAAGCAGGAAAAGGCAGGAAAGGCTCTGCCAAAGGTTAGTGAAGATAAAGTTAGATAAATAATAAAGGCGTATCATCAGAAATGGTGGTACGCCTTGTTAAAGTAGAAAAATTTGGATGTATATGTTATAATATTCCAATCGAACTTATTTTTTGAAATGAATGGAAGAACACTATGAGCAGGAAAAAACAAGTTAATCAGAAAATCACAGCTCTTTACTGCCGTATCTCTCTGGAGGATGGCGGCGATAATGAAAGCATGAGCATCAGCAACCAGAAACTTATGCTCCGGGACTTTGCCGAAAAAAACGGGATGTTCCAGTATGAGTATTATGTAGATGACGGTTATACAGGCCGTAACTTCAACCGTCCTTCTTTTCAGCGCATGATTGCTGATATTGAGGCGGGAAAGATCGGCTGCGTCATCACCAAAGATCTGTCCAGACTGGGCAGAAATTATATTGAAGCTGGCAGCTATATTGAAATCTTTTTTCCAAAGCACAATGTACGATATATTGCCATTACAGACGGAGTGGACAGTCTGACCCGTCAGGAAATGGACATTACACCTTTTAAGAATATCCTGAACGATATGTACAGCCGGGATATTTCCAAAAAGGTGCTGGCAGGGCGTATGACCCGTTCCAGACAGGGAAAATTTTGCGGCGGACAACCGCCTCTCGGTTTGATGCGTGACCCGTAGGATAAGGGGCATTTGATCCTTGACCCGGAAACTGCGCCGGTGATTCGCAAAATCTATGATATGGCGCTGGATGGATGGGGCTGTATGCGGATCGCAAAGCAGCTTATGGATGATAAAGTCCCGATTACCAGAGTAAAGAGCAACACAGAATGTGACGTGAATTACTATTCATGGGGAAGTGCAAGAATCAGCCATATCCTGCGAAACCCTTTTTATAAGGGCGCACATCTGGTCTGCCGGACACATCAGAAAGGGATTCGCTCCAACACCTATGACATTATCCCTCGTGAGGATTGGGAAATTATCGAGGATTGCCATGAAGCAATCATATCCCCGGAAGAATGGGAGCAGGTACAGGAAATCATTGACCGCAGACCAACCATTATGAAGGGCAACTCCTGCCCTTTTTATAACCTGTTCCACGGTATCATTTATTGTGCGACTTGCGGAATGAAAAGGTTGGAAGAACCGGAAAGAACCGTTTTACCGGCGAACAGCGGGAACCGATTGATAAGGCGTATTATATCTGCCAGACCTACAACAGGCTGGGCAAGAACGCCTGTACCAGCCACAAGATCGAAGCCAGAGATTTGTACAACCTTGTGCTGAAAGATATTCAGGAACTGGCAAAGACTGCGCTCAAAGATGCCGATGCTTTTTATCAGCG
>ERZ779904.187-NODE-187-length-21353-cov-7.29566_pt1 | contig 21353 bp, 15 predicted proteins | sample MGYA00511549_ERZ779904 | MGnify/ENA primary metagenome ERZ779904 (study PRJEB29588, sample SAMEA2151391) | human gut metagenome | biome: human gut; feature: human-associated habitat; material: faeces | place: Denmark | collected 2008/2010 ...
CTGGCTTTCACTCTTATGTATCTCTTATAGCACCAAGTTTCGATATTTGTAAAAACAATTTTCTCCACTCCGTATAGGTTGTCCTACATGGAGTGGAGAATTTCGTATCGTGTGGAGTATCTTCTATGTCATGACCAGATCCAGGTCCTTTGTGAGTTTTTTCATCGCAGGGTTCTTCTCCATAAGAAGTTCCAGAACTTCATTCTTGGTCAGAACCTTGCCTACCTCTTCCTGGTCGGCAAGGCGGTAGCTGATGCTCAGTTCGCTGTTGTGAAGACCTAAGACGAAAGTCTTGAGAATGCGGTTCTTGATGTTCAAAACGTCGTCTAGTAAGAGCTGGTTGTTGATGATAACCTCTATCTGCGGATAGTTGGTTATCTTCGGTACAATACTCTTCATGCGGTTGGCTAATCCTATGAAATCCAGCTTGTTCTGCATTCTCATGCACATACTGAACCATGTTGCTTCCACCTGCTCCTGGGTGAACTCGTTCTGGTCGCCCGTGATGGTCGCTTTTTCCTCATTGGTATCATCATACGGACTGTGCAGGCGGCGCTGGTTCTCCTCCCTCTTCTTCAGGTTAGAGAAAGTCATGCCTATGCCGCCCAGCTTGATATTCTTGAGACGTGGCTTGTGAGGCGATGCTGCATCAGTAACAGCTCCGGCAGCGGCTGAGCCTTCTGGAGAGGCTGATGCGGCTGCGGTGGCAGATGCAGGATAATATGCAGAATAAGATGCAGCATTGGAGGCTGCAGCTCGCTTTCTGCAAGGAGCTTGAAAAGCGGCTGCCGGTGCCCCTGACGAAGGCACAGCAGTAGCTGTAGCAGCAGACGTTCCCGGCTGTGATGACCGGTTTTCGCTGCTGCCAGAAGGCTCAGAACCTGCACCCTGAGAGGCAAGCTTAGACTGAGCCAGGAGTTTCTGAAACAGGGATTTTAATCTATTGGGCGTACGCCCCGCACTAGGCACATCCTGATCCTCGGGCTGCGTAATCTGGCCTATCTGTATCAGGGTGAGCTCTACCAGTAATCGCTTGTTGCTGCTGGCGCGGTAATGGATATCGCACTGGTTCATCAGTTCCAGCGCCTTATATAAGAAAGGTGTAGGTGCCTTCTGGGCCTGAGCCTGGAACTTGGCTTTCTGGTCGTCGCTGGTCTCGAGCAGAGGCAGGGTCTGAGGGTCCTTCGCCATCATCACATTGCGCACATGCTGGGCAAGCCCCTGTATCATGTTGCCGCCATCGAAACCGCGGCTCAGAATGCCGTCGAGTGTTACCATCATCTCGGCCACCTTATTCTCCAAAGCCAGGTCTACCAGACGGAAATAGTTGTCGCTGTCGAGCACGTTCAGGTCCTCGATCACCTTCTGGTAAGTGATGTTGCCCATGCAGAAACTGGCAGCCTGGTCGAAGATAGAGAGGGCATCGCGCATACCTCCGTCAGCCTTTTCGGCTATCACGGCGAGCGCCTGCTCTTCATATTGTATGCCTTCCTTCTCAGCCACCATCTTCAGGTGGTTGATGGTGTTGGCTACCGTCATTCGCTCGAAGTCGTAAATCTGGCATCGGCTCAGGATGGTAGGCAGAATCTTATGCTTCTCGGTAGTGGCGAGGATGAAGATGACATGCTGAGGTGGCTCTTCCAGCGTCTTGAGAAAGGCGTTGAAGGCGGCTGTAGAGAGCATGTGGACCTCATCGATGATAAACACCTTATACTTGCCTACCTGAGGCGGAATGCGGGTTTGCTCCATCAGAACCTTAATCTGGTCAACACCGTTGTTGCTGGCGGCATCCAGCTCGAAGATGTTGTAGGAACGCTGCTCGTTGAAGGCACGGCAGCTCTCACATTCGTTGCACGCTTCGCCGTCTTCACGAGGATGCTCGCAGTTGATTGCCTTCGCAAAAATGCGGGCACAAGTGGTTTTTCCCACACCTCTCGGACCGCAGAAAAGATAGGCGTGCGCCAGCTTGCCGCTCTTCACTGCATTCTTCAAAGTGGTGGTCAATGCACTCTGTCCGACAACCGAATCGAAGGTCATCGGACGGTACTTTCTTGCAGAAACTATATACTCTTCCATTATTTTTTCTTAATTGATGATGCAAAGATAACAAAAAAATATTATCTTTGCAAACAAATTCGGAAGAAATGAGTAAAAAACTTGGTATTATATGGAATTATCTCGCTCATTATAAGTATCTTATAGTGATTGTAACGGGTGTTCTGGTAGTTGGTGTAGTTGACGACAACAGTGTAAGGCAGCACATTAAGTACCAGATAGAGATAGCTACGCTCCGTTCGGAGATAGAAAAGTATCGTGAGCAGTATGAAAACGACAAGCATACCTTGCGCGATATGCAGCATGGTGCGCGGGCATTTGAGAAGATAGCCCGCCAGCGTTATTTCATGAAGGCTGATGATGAAGACATCTTTGTATTGAGTTCGGATATTCCGGAAAAAACTAACGAACAAGACGAAAATGAAACAATTGAGTAAACTGGAAAGTGCTATTTTCTTGCTGGGCGGCGTGCTGATGGTTGTCGGTGCGGCTTGCTTCGCATTTGGTTTTTCACATCCGCAGCTGGTGCAGGTAACGAGCTGGGGGTTCCTGCTGGGCACCATACTGTTCAGTGTAATGCAGGCGATGCAGTTCTATGAGGGACCTTCGCTGGTTATCCACCGCCTGAAGCGCATGCAGTATGTAGCAGACATCTTCTTCGTGCTCTCAGGCATCTCGATGGTAGATACGGTGTATGCTTTCCTGCGCCGCTGGTTTGAGAATTATGAGACCTATATCACCTATTTCTATAATAAGTGGGTAGTCTTCCTCCTCATCGCAGCCCTGCTGGAACTGTATACCACGCATCGCATCTCTCATGAACTGAAGAAGGAAAACAATCAGTAATATAGAAGGACGAGAAAAAAGCTTTCGGTGGTCAATAGGAGTGCAAACAAAACATAAATCTTGTAAGAATGAATTAAATTGCAGCAATTTATTTCGTCAGTTCAAATTAAGATTGTATTTTTGTTCACCGAAAGTGATATAGATAGCTTATGAATAGAATATTTTACGCATTCATTGCCTTGATGGCACTTGCATCTTGTGCCAACAGTTACGATATCTCGGGTACTTCTAACGTAAGTACTCTGGACGGACGCATGCTGTACCTTAAGATACTGGAAAACAACGATTTCAAGAACGTGGATTCTTGCGATGTAGTGCATGGACAGTTCCATTTTCAGGGTTCTGTCGACTCTATGAAGATGGCGAATATCTTCATGGATGATGACCCTGTGCTGCCGCTGGTGCTGGAGAGTGGAAGCATTACGGTGAAGCTCGATGATACACAGCAGGTGGTAAGCGGTACTCCTATGAACGATAAACTCTTCGGATTCTTCAAGAAATACCAGCAGATTCAGAATCAGTTGCGTGAACTGGTACACAAGCACGACCAGGCTATCATGAACGGTAGCGATATGGTGGCTGTCAACAAGCAGCTGAACGAGGAATCCATCCGCCTTTCTGAGCAGGAAGACAAGCTCATCACTTCGTTTGTTACCGACAACTTCAACAATGTGCTGGGACCGGGCGTCTTCTTCCTCGTTACAATGGGCAACCAGTATCCGATGCTCTCTCCTTGGATTGAGGATATCATGAGCAAGGCTACCGACTATTTCAAGAATGATCCTTATGTAAAGGACTATTATAAGAAAGCTCAAGAGAATCAGGAGATTATGAACGGTACACGAGATGCGCAGAGCGGCATGCAGCCAGAGATGGAAGCGGCTCCACAGGTAAATCCTGATGCGGCTCCGGCACCTACAGCCAACGAACTGGCTGCGCCTACGATTCCTGAAAAACAGGAAGGTAAGGAGTAGAAACAGGGCTCTTTCAAGGTCTTGGGCATTAACATCTTGTAAAACTCTTCATTTTATAAGTTTAGTAATATGAAATTAATCAAGAATGGAACCATTATAAATGAGGGTCGCTCTTTTGTGGGCGACCTCTTGTTGGATGGTGAATTTATCAAGGAGATATATGAAGGCGAGGCACCCCGTGGCAATTACGATGAAGTCATCGATGCCTCGGGGTGTTTTGTTTTGCCGGGTGTGATTGATGATCATGTTCACTTCCGTGAGCCGGGACTTACGCAGAAGGCTGACATCGAGAGCGAAAGCCGCGCTGCTGCCTTTGGTGGTGTGACCAGTTATTTTGAGATGCCTAACACGATACCTCAGACTACCACTCTGGAGGCCTGGCAGGCAAAGCGGCAGCTGGGCGCTGAGAAGAGTCATGTGAACTACAGTTTCTTCTTTGGTGCTACCAATGATAATGTAAATGATTTTGAGCAGCTCGATACGCATCGTGTACCGGGCGTCAAGCTCTTTATGGGCTCCAGTACGGGCAATATGCTGGTGGATAAATATGAGGCGCTGCAGGCTATCTTCAAGAAGGCGAAAGAGCTGGATTTGCCGGTGATGACCCACTGTGAGGATACCGAAATCATTAACCGCAACATGCAGCTGGCTAAGCAGAAATGGGGTGAAGACCCTGCCGTAGAACATCATCCGGAAATACGCAGCGAGGAGGCTTGCTATGAAAGCAGCCGTCTGGCGGTGCTGCTGGCTAAGGAAAGCGGGGCGCATCTCCATATCGCTCACGTTACTACGGCTAAGGAACTGGAGTTCTTTGGTAAGGATGAAAATATTACAGGCGAGGCTGTTGTGGCTCATCTCATGTTCTCGGACAAAGATTACTCTGTGAAGGGCGCACGCATTAAATGCAACCCTGCAGTAAAGACCGCTGCTGATCGAGAAGCTTTGCGTAAGGCGCTGAGTAATGGTAAGATAACTGTAGTGGGTACCGATCATGCTCCTCATCAGTTGAAGGATAAACAGGGCGGTTGTGCCAAGGCTGCATCAGGTATGCCAATGGTACAGTTCTCGCTGGTAAGCATGCTGAAACTTGTTGACGAAAAGGTAATCAGTATCGAGCGCCTGGTTGAACTGATGTGCCATAATCCAGCCCGTCTGTTCCATATCAGTCAGCGCGGCTTCCTGCGTCCGGGTTATAAGGCAGATGTCGTTGTGGTGCGCAAGGGAGAGCCTTGGAAGGTGACCGCAGAGGTGATTCAGAGCAAGTGTAAATGGAGCCCTGTAGCGGGTGATGAGTTTGCATGGAAAGTGGAACAGACTTTCTGTAACGGTAGTCTGATCTATAACAAAGGCGTGTTTGATGCCGCTTGCAGAGGAGAGGGACTTGAGTTCAGAAACAATTCCTGAAAATGGAAATCTTACGGGAATTGTAAAATAAAATATCGTATCGGATGCGAAGAATAGTATACAATATAAGCGAAATTGAGCCATATATCAACTGGCTATACTTTTATCATGCCTGGGGATTGAGCGGCAAACCTCGAGAGGAAAAGGAAAAACTGAAGGCTGAGGCGCTCGATATGCTCCATTCATGGGAAGGCGAATATCATACCTATGCCGTCTTCGGACTCTTCGAGGCGAACAGCGAGGGGGATGATATCTGGCTGGAAGGGCAGAAAGTCCGCTTCCCGATGCTCCGTCAGCAGCATCCGGCGGCTCAGGGAGAACCCAATCTCTGTCTGGCTGATTTCATCCGTCCTCTGGACAGTGGAATAACAGACCGGCTGGGTATCTTCTGCACGACGGTAGATGGCGGTCTGGAGAAGAAATATCGCTCGGACGACTACCTCAATATGATGGCACAGACACTCTGCGACCGGTTGGCTGAAGCCACGGCAGAAAAGTTGCACGAAGAGGTGAGACGCAGCATCTGGGGCTATGCTCCCGACGAGCAGCTGAGCATCGAAGACCAGCATCTGGAGCGCTATCAGGGCATCCGTCCGGCTATAGGATATCCTTCGTTGCCCGATACCAGTGCCAACTTCATCATCGACCAGCTCATCGATATGAGTCAGGTGGGCATCCGGCTCACCACAAGCGGAATGATGACGCCTCATGCCAGTGTCTCGGGGCTGATGTTTGCACATCCCAAGGCGCGGTATTTCGAACTGGGACGGATAGGAGACGACCAGCTTCGCGACTATGCACAGCGCAGAGGAGTGCCCGTGCAGGCAATGAAAACGTATCTTCAATCAAGTTTGATCAAAAAATGATAGCAAGAATATTGATACCCGTAGTGGTATTCACCCTGTTGCCGTATCTGTGGATATATAAAAGGTATGGCAAGTTATGGCTGAAAAGTCTCTGGCAGCGGGTGCTCTTCTGGTTGCCGGCTTTCGTGGTTATCGCCTACAGTGCATATATCACGATGCTGCCCAACTTCCTGCCACGCAATCCGGTGCTCATCGACATCTGGTTTGTGATAATGGCAGTATGTGCGGTTCCGCAGTTTGTCTTCAGCCTGTTCAGTGTCTTCGGTTGGTGCTGTATGCGGCTCCTTCACGGCCATCGCAACTGGGGCAAGCTCCTCGGACTGGTAGTGGGAGCGGTGGCGTTCTTCTGCTTTATCTACGGATTTACCGAAGGTTTTCCTAAGATGCAAGTCAAGCGTATCACCATCTATGTACCTAATCTGCCGAAGTCTTTCGAGGGCTATCGCATCGTTCAGTTCAGCGATATCCATCTCGGGTCATACTATGGCTGGCGTGGTCATCTGCCTCAGCGCGATATCGACAGCATTAATGCCGAAAAACCTGATCTGATTTGCTTTACGGGTGATTTACAGAATGTTACGCCCGATGAACTGCCTGAGTATCAGGCGCTGCTCAGCAGTCTGAAAGCCAGAGATGGCGTGATGAGTGTGCTGGGCAATCACGATTACACCTATTATATGGATGTAGATGATGAGCAGGAGATAGCTGCGCTCGAGAAGCGGATGCAGGACTTCCAGCGGAGTTGCGGATGGCGCCTGCTGATGAATGAGCATGTGGCGGTGCATAGAGGCGCTGACAGCATCTATGTAGCTGGTACAGAGAACTATGGCAATCCAAAGCGAACCAATGTAAGGAAGGCGCTGTATGGCATCAGACCGGGCTCTTTCGTGCTGATGCTGCAGCATATTCCGAAGCAATGGCGCGAGACCTGGCCTTCTACTATTAATAAGGAGAAGGATGAGGATGGCGATGTGATAGAACCTGACAGGAAGGATTCGCTGGTCGTAGCACCGCAGCTTACGCTGAGCGGTCATACGCATGCGGGGCAGATCAGTATCCTGGGCTTGCGTCCGTCGATGTTTACTCCTTATGATTACGGCCTCTTCGAGGAGGAGGGTTGCCAGCTCTATACCACATCGGGTCTGGGCGGTACCGTTCCAATCCGCATAGGGGCTACGGCAGAAATCGTGGTCATCACACTCAAAAGAAAATGAGGAGTGTTGAGTGTTGAATGTTAAATGTTGAGTGTTAAATTATTCATTCTTAAATAAAAAATGAAGTACTTATATCGTCTGTATCAACTTGTGATATGCTTGCCTATCCTATTGGTAGCTAGCGTTTTAACCAGTTTGTCTACCGTTTTGGGATGTATGCTGGGCAATGGCCATTTCTGGGGCTATTATCCCGGCAAGTATTGGTCCTGGCTTTGGGTCCGCATCCTCCTCCTGCCTGTAAAGGTGGAGGGACGTGAGCATCTCAAGAAGAACCAGAGTTATGTTTTCGTGGCCAATCATCAGGGCGCTTTCGATATCTTCCTGATATACGGTTTTCTGGGCAGAAACTTCAAGTGGATGATGAAGAAGGGCTTGCGCAAAGTGCCTCTCATCGGTATCGCCTGTGAGTATGCGCACCACATCTTTGTAGACAAAAGCGGACCTTCTAAGATCCGTGCTTCTTATGACCGTGCTCGCGAGGTGCTTAAAGAGGGCATGTCGCTGGTGGTATTCCCAGAGGGTGCCCGTTCGTTTACGGGGCACATGGGTGTGTTCCGCCGCGGTGCTTTCATGCTTGCCGATGAACTGCAGTTGCCGGTATGTCCGCTTACCATCAATGGCAGTTTTGATGTGAAGCCTCGCATGAAGGATATCTACTGGGCTTTCTGGCATCCTCTGAAGCTCACCATTCATGAGCCTATCGAGCCGATAGGCAAGGGAGCTGACAATATCAAGAACCAGATGAACAAGAGCTATGAGGCGATCATGAACGGACTTGACAAGAAATATCAGGGTTTTGTAGAGAATCCGGACCAATAATTTCGGTTTTTCGCTTGTTATTTCAAAAATAAGTTGTAATTTTGCATCTGTATTACATTATTTAGTATCAGAATCATTAAAATTAGAAGAAGTTATGAGTGATAGCATAGTAATCATTCCTACATATAATGAGAAGGAAAATATCGAGAAAATCATCCGTGCTGTCTTCGGTCTCGAAAAGCAGTTTGATATCCTCGTTATCGATGACGGAAGTCCTGACGGTACTGCTGCCATTGTTAAGGGCTTGATGGCTAATGAGTTTGCCGGTCGTCTGCATATCCTGGAGCGTTCGGGTAAACTCGGTTTGGGTACTGCCTATATCATGGGCTTCAAATGGTCATTGAAGCAGGGCTATGACTTCATCTTCGAGATGGATGCCGACTTCAGTCATGATCCTAATGATTTGCCTCGTCTCTATGCGGCAACTCACGATGAGGGGTATGATGTGGCTGTAGGCTCAAGATATATTTCGGGTGTGAACGTGGTCAACTGGCCTATCGGACGCGTATTGATGAGCTATTTCGCTTCTAAATACGTACGTATCGTAACCGGATTTAAGGTGAATGATACCACAGCTGGATTCGTCTGCTACCGACGTAAGGTGTTGGAAACCATAGATTTGGATGCTATCCGCTTCAAGGGCTATGCTTTCCAGATAGAGATGAAATATACGGCTCATCGAATAGGTTTCAAGATTAAGGAGGTGCCGGTCATCTTTGTTAACCGTCGTGAAGGTGTGAGCAAGATGAGTGGTGGCATCTTTGGTGAGGCTTTCTTTGGCGTGATGCGACTGCGCCTGGATGGCTGGTTCAAGAAATATCCGAAGAAGGATTAATACTCAGTAATCACTACTCAGTAATCAGTAATCACTAATCAGTACTTGGATGGAAATCCAAAAGATAGAAAAAACATACGGGCGTTCGCCACAGGCGGATGCCCTCTTTGATTTGATGGGGAAGAAGTCGGTTCATTCCATTTTTCTCCAGGGTTTGCTGTGCTCTTCGGCTCCGATGTTCTTTGCTTCTCTGCAGGGGAAGATGAGGCGTTCGGTACTCTTCGTACTGGATGATGCCGATGAAGCAGGCTATTTTTATCACGATCTCACTCAGATGATGGGGCAGGAGAAGGTCTTCTTCTTTCCTTCCAGCTATCGGCGTGCCGTGAAATACGGGCAGCGTGATGCAGCGAACGAAATCCTACGTACAGAGGTGCTGGCGCGCCTCTCTTCGGGAGGACATTTCCCGGTAGTCACTTATCCCGATGCACTGGCAGAACTCGTTGTGGCTAAGCAGAATCTGGATGAACGGATTCTGAAACTGACTGTAGGCCAGCAGATTGCTCAGACCGATGTGGTTCATACTCTGCGCGATTTCGAACTCAAAGAAACCGATTATGTTTATGAACCGGGCCAGTTTGCCGTGCGTGGAAGCATACTCGATGTCTATTCCTACAGCTGCGAATATCCGTTCCGTATCGACTTCTTCGGCGATGAGATTGACACCATCCGTACCTTTGATGTTGAGACCCAGCTCTCGCAGGCAAAGCGCACAGAGATAGAAATCGTGCCCGAACTCGCCCATATCGAGAGCAACAAGCAGTGTTTCCTCAATTTCCTCTCCGAAAGTACGCCAGTCGTTGCGAAAGACCTTTCTTTCGTTTGCGACCGCATCGGTCAGATCTATACCGAAGGCTTCTCATCGCAGAGCCTTACCGAGCAGCTGGAGGGAGCTACTGAGGTAGAGGCTGAGCGCATCAGACATGACATGAAGACCGAGCTCAACCTCGTTTCTCCGCTCGATTTCAAGAAGGCAGTAGCGGCTCATCTCCGTATCGAGTTCGGCAAGGTCGCTCCGTCAGAGAGTTCGGCTGTGATACCTTTCAATATCGCTCCACAGCCTCTTTTCCATAAGAATTTCAATTTGCTTTGTCAAACTCTGGAGGATTTCCTGCTCCAGGGTTACACCTTATATATATTGGCAGATAGCCAGAAGCAGCAACAGCGCCTGAAGGATATCTTTGAAAGCGAAGAGCTGAAGCGCTACGCCATCCGTTTTACACCGGTAGACAAGACGCTTCATGAAGGCTTTACTGACCATGACAAGAAGTGCTGTTTCTTTACCGATCATCAGATTTTTGACCGTTTTCATAAATATAACCTGCGCTCAGATAAAGCGAGAGCCGGCAAGATGGCACTCACCATGAAGGAACTGCAGGAGATGGAAGTGGGAGATTTTATCGTGCATGTAGACTTCGGTATCGGCAAGTTTGGCGGTCTGGTTAGGATTCCTACGGGCAACAGCTATCAGGAAATGATCCGCATCGTCTATAAGAACAATGACAAGGTGGATGTTTCTATCCACTCGCTTTATAAAATCAGCAAATATCGCCGCAGCGATACCGGTACTCCGCCTCGCCTGTCTACACTGGGTACAGGTGCCTGGGATAAACTCAAGGACAAAGCAAAGAAGCGAATCAAGGACATTGCGCGCGACCTGATCAAACTCTATGCCCAGCGCCGACGGGAGAAGGGATTCGCCTTCAGTGCCGACAATTATCTGCAGCATACGCTGGAGGCTTCCTTCCTGTATGAAGATACGCCAGACCAGAATAAGGCTACTCAGGAGGTGAAGAAGGATATGGAGAGTGGCAGACCGATGGACCGTCTGGTTTGTGGCGATGTGGGCTTCGGCAAGACTGAGGTTGCCATCCGTGCAGCCTTCAAGGCTGCGTGCGACAGCAAGCAGGTTGCGGTGCTGGTGCCTACTACCGTTCTGGCTTTCCAGCACTATCAGACTTTCAAAAAGCGTCTGGAAGGCATGCCTGTAAGGGTAGACTATCTCAGTAGAGCCCGTACAACGAAGGAAACCAGAGAGGTGCTTGACGCCCTGAAAGAGGGTAAGATTGATATCCTCATAGGTACGCATAAGCTGATATCAAAGACCGTGAAATGGCATGACCTGGGACTGCTCATCATCGATGAAGAGCAGAAGTTCGGTGTGTCTACCAAAGAGAAACTCCGTCAGCTCAAGGTAAATGTCGATACACTCACGATGAGTGCCACTCCGATTCCGCGAACCCTCCAGTTCTCTCTGATGGGCGCCCGGGATATGAGTATCATGCGCACTCCGCCACCTAACCGTTATCCGATTCATACCGAACTGGTAACGTTTAGTAGTGAAGTTATCTGCGATGCCATCAATTTCGAGATGAGCCGAAACGGACAGGTTTATTTCGTATGCGACAGAATATCCAAGCTTCCGGAGCTCAATATGCTCATAGAGAAGCATATTCCAGACTGTAGGGTAGCAATCGGTCACGGACAGATGAAGCCTGAGGATTTGGAGAAAATCATCATGGGCTTTATCAATTACGATTATGATGTACTGCTTTCTACCACTATTGTAGAGAACGGTATCGACATTTCCAATGCCAATACGATTATCGTGAGCGATGCTCATCACTTCGGATTGAGTGACCTGCATCAGATGCGTGGACGCGTAGGAAGAAGCAACAAGAAGGCTTTCTGCTATCTGATGGCGCCACCTAAGAGTGCACTTACTCCTGAGGCGCGTCGCCGTCTGGAGGCTCTGGAGACGTTCAGTGAACTGGGTAGCGGCTTCAATCTCGCCATGCAGGACCTGGATATCCGCGGTGCGGGTAATCTGCTGGGCTCTGAGCAGAGCGGTTTTATGGAAGATCTGGGTTATGAAACCTACCAGAAGATTCTCTCTCAGGCTGTCACAGAGTTGAAGAACGAGGAGTTCTGTGATCTTTATCAGGAGAAGATGGATGAAGGTGCCCAGCTTACGGGTGATGATTTCGTTGACGATTGTGGCATAGAGAGCGATCTGGAGATGTATTTTCCTCAGACTTATGTGCCGGGTGACAGTGAGCGCATGCTCCTTTATCGTGAACTGGACCGTCTGGAGAGCGATGAGGAAGTAGAGGCTTACCGCAAGCGTATGATAGACCGTTTTGGTCCTGTGCCTCATGAAGCAGACGAACTGATGCATGTGGTAGGTCTGCGTAGGGTAGGCAAGAAGCTAGGTTGCGAGAAGATTATTCTCAAGCAGAGCTATATGCAGATGCAGTTTGTGAGCAATGTAAACAGTCCGTTCTACAGAAGTCAGATGTTTAACCGCATACTCGCTTACGTTACCAGTCATATTCAAGATTGTGTTCTGAAGGAAAAATTCAACAAGCGAATGCTTCGCATCAATGATGTGAAGACTGTAGGGCAGGCTGTAAATCTGTTGAATCAGATATCGCAGATAGATTTAGGTAATGAAAAGAAATAATCTGTGTCTACAGTCTATGGGTAAAATCCTCTATCAATTGTGGAAGTAGACAATAAAATAGACTATTGATTTATACTGAAAGGTTATAAATCAGACAACGTTACATGATGATATGTCAACTTTACATGATAATATGTTTCAGTTTAGTGTATAAAAAAACATTGGAATCTCAATATCCCTATTGAACTCCAATGTTTTATTTTTTTTGTATAAGTAAAAGATGATGATAAGCGTTTCACAACGCATTTTGAATTTTCTGTTGCAAAGATACTATTTTCCATTATAATATAGGGTGTAATATTTGGTATTTTATGGGGTAATATTTGATTAAGTTTATAAAAATGACACTGAAAATACACTTATTCAACAAATAATACCTGTAGAATGAACTATTTTATTGCATAAAAATAAAAAAATAGTGGAAAAACACATAAAAAAGTTCTTTATTTCATTTTTTTATTTGTACCTTTGTTCAGGCATACAACAATTTTAAACATATATATAAATATGAGACAGAAAAAGTACATCTTAAGCGAGCAGGAACTTCCTACTCAGTGGTACAACATTCAGGCAGATATGCCTAACAAGCCATTGCCACCGTTGAACCCTCAGACACACCAGCCAATGAATGCTGATGATTTGTCACATGTATTTAATAAAGAGTGCTCAAAGCAGGAACTTGATACAGAGCACGCTTGGATTGATATTCCGGAAGATGTGTTGGAGAAGTACACCTTCTACCGTTCAACCCCTCTTGTACGTGCTTACGCCCTTGAGGAGGCACTCGGTACTCCGGCGCATATCTATTTCAAGAATGAGAGTATCAATCCGTTAGGCTCTCATAAAATCAATTCAGCCATTCCTCAGTGCTACTACTGTAAGCAGGAGGGTGATACCAATGTCACTACAGAGACAGGTGCAGGTCAGTGGGGTGCAGCCCTCTCTTATGCAGCAAAACTCTACGGCCTGGAGGCAGCAGTTTATCAGGTAAAGATTACCATGCAGCAGAAACCATACCGTTCCAGCATCATGCGTACGTTTGGAGCCACTGTAGAGGGTTCTCCTTCCATGAGTACACGCGCAGGTAAGAACATTATCACTCGTGAGCCTCATCATCCTGGTTCGCTCGGTACTGCCATCAGTGAGGCTGTTGAGCTGGCTACAACCACACCAGGCTGTAAGTATACGCTGGGTTCTGTGCTCAATCATGTGGCACTTCACCAGACCATTATCGGTCTAGAGGCAGAGAAGCAGATGGCGATGGCAGGTGAGTATCCTGATCAGGTGATTGCTTGTTTCGGTGGTGGTAGTAACTTTGGTGGTATTGCCTTCCCATTCCTCCGTCACAACTTCACAGGCGAGCGCCATACTGAGTTTATAGCAGCAGAGCCGGAGAGCTGTCCTAAGCTGACTCGCGGTAAGTTCGAGTATGATTTCGGTGATGAGGCAGGTTACACTCCATTGCTGCCAATGTTTACTCTGGGTCATGATTTCAAGCCTGCCAACATTCATGCAGGTGGTCTCCGTTATCATGGTGCTGGTATGATTATCTCCCAACTTCTGAAGGATGGTTATCTGCATGGTGTAGATATCCCTCAGCTGGAGTCATTCAAGTCAGGTATGCTCTTCGCTCAGACCGAGGGTATCATTCCTGCTCCAGAGAGCTGTCATGCGATTGCAGCCACTATACGTGAGGCTCTGAAGGCTAAGGAAGAGGGCAAGGAGAAGGTTATCCTGTTCTGTCTCTCAGGTCATGGTCTTATCGATATGCCGTCTTACGATAGCTTTATCAATGGCGATTTGCACGATTATTCTGTGAGTGATGAAGAAATCCAGCAGTTCCTCAAGGATGTGCCAAAGGTTGACTAAATTATAGTTAACAGTATATAGCAAACAGTTGACAATTATTCTTTGAGATATATTGAAATAACAATATCACATTATAAAAGAAGCCAGGCTGCGAAAAGCAACCTGGCTTTTTATTTAGAGATTCTATTTTCTTTTATTTAGAAATTCTATTCTCAGTGCGAGACTTCTATCTTTCATTAGAAGTTCAACCACTCTTCGATAGCCTTAGCGATGACATCGAAGCTTGTGGTAGGCTCGAAGCGGGCTACAACCTGACCCTTCTTGTTAACGAGGAACTTGGTGAAGTTCCACTTGATATCGGCACTCTCCTTGTAGTTAGGATCAGCCTCGCTCAACATCTTGTCGAGAACAGGGTAGAGAGGGTGGCTCTCGTCCCAACCAGCAAAGCCCTTACATTCTTTCAGAAATTTGAAGAGAGGGGCAGCATCGTCTCCGTTTACCTTGATCTTCTTGTAGCGCTGGAACTCTGTGCCGTATGTAAGCTTGCAGAACTGATGAATGCTTTCATCTGTACCAGGGGCTTGCTGACCAAACTGGTTGCAAGGAAAATCAAGTATTTCGAAACCTTGAGAATGATAGGTCTCATAAAGTTTCTCCAGTTCCTCATACTGAGGGGTGAAACCACACTTTGTAGCGGTGTTAACGATGAGCAGCACTTCGTTGGCATACTCCTTGAGGGAAACATCCTTTCCCTTTCTGTCTTTAACAGAAAATTCGTAAACAGTTCTCATTTTTTTTATCTTTATGTATGTGTTATCTATATTTCCGATCTCAACTTATATAATCTAGAGTGCAAAGATACTACTTTTCTCTTAGAATACTTCAAGAGTTTTTTTAAAAATTCTAAAAATCGAACAAAATCATAGATGAAGGAATAAGCGTAATATATATAATGTAGATAGATATTGTATATCTGGGTAAACAGATACCATATAGCTGAGTATATAGATATCGGTTAGACTATAGAATATAGAAGAATGAAATATGTAGACGATATAACTACACAATATCAGTATGAAACAGTATAAAAAATGCAGGATTTTCACAAACCCTGCATTCTTTTTTTCTTTACCTCTTTTTCCTCAAAAAACAAAGAAAAAGAGGTTTACGATTAATCTATCATTTAACTTTTCTAAGAACTTGTTGCAAAGATACTACATTTTCTTGTAACACCAAACTTTTTCTCAGTTTTTTTTCAGTAAAAAGGGAAAATTAATCAAATACCCCCCCATTTTTATACTTTTTTTGCAATATTCGGTCAAAAAACAAAGCAAAACGGCTCAATTTTATGACTATTCTGCTTTTTTCCTTGTTTGAACGTTTTGCTGTGTACGATAACGAAGAAGGCTGTGTCCGGCAACAACTGAAGATATGTCCTATAATATGTATTACTTTTTTGTCAATACAGATAAAAGCAGCCATCAGTAATGATGACTGCTTTCATCTGTAATGATGCGGGCTATCCCTGCGTTCTGTTTCGGTATTCAGTAGGCACGATACCCGTTTCTTTCTTGAATACCTTTGAGAAATACTTAGGGTCAGTAAAACCTACTGCGAAGGCGATACTGGTCAGTGTATCGTCTGTATTGCGCAATATCTCGCATGCCTTCTTGATACGTATATGGCGAACGAAGTCTACCGGTGTCATTCCGGTCGTTGCTTTCACCTTATTATATAGTACGCTTCGGCTCATACCGATTTCGTTCGAGATGTCATCAATCTTGAGTTCCGGGTTGCCTGCATTTTCAACAACAAACCTGAAGATACGCATCATGGTTCTGTCTTGAATCTGTGCCGCCATAAATGCCAGCTCGCTGTTTGGGTTAACCGCTTCGTTCTCGGCACTAGTTTCAGCCTGGTTAAGAGCAGGCAGAGGAGCTGCTGCAGGCAGTATTCGCAGGGCTGCTATGGCATCTTTATCGCCAGTTTCCTTCAGTTTTCTGATGACATCCATCTGAATGTTGCGGCGCTGGGTGAGGATAGCCTCTATTCGGCCGAGCAGATAAGGGGTAGAGAATGGCTTGGTGATATAGGCATCAACACCTTCATCAAAGCCTCGCTGCTGGTCTTCTACGCTTGCCTTGGCCGAGAGAATCATCACTGGGATGTTGTTGAGGGTGGTATCCTGCTTAATCTCGTGAATCATCGACAAACCATCCATCACAGGCATGGTAACGTCTGTAAGGATAAAGTCGGGCGTCTCCTTGCGTGCCATTACCAAGCCAGCCTTTCCGTTCTCTGCGAGCAGCACGTTATAGGTAGGCGAGAGGATACTGTAGAGGAACTTGCGCAGGTCGGCATTGTCTTCAACTACCAGTACCGTCTGGTCTTTGTATTCCGCTTCTTCTTGTGCTTCTTTCTGTTCCTTGCCCATTTCTTCCAGTCGTTCAGCCTCTTCATCCTTTTCTTCTTTCTGTTTGTTTACTTCTTCCAGATAGTCGGATGCATTGCGGTCGTCAATCTGTCCGTTCTCTTTCTCCCTTTCTGCCAGGTCGTAATCTTCCTCGCTCAGACCGCTGTTCGTATGGAAGTCTGCCTTGTTGCCATATCTCTGAACCTTGTCCAGCATTACCAGCATCTCGTTGGCATTGTCTGCCACCATTTTCAGCAGTTCCTTGCCCTTTCGGGTGATACCCGGTTCGGTATCCAAAACGGTTTTTACCGGGGCTCCGATGAGCGTTAGAGGGGTTCTCAGACGGTTGGCTGCATCGTTGTAGAACTCGTTCTTCATCACGCTCATCTCGTGGGTTACGTTCTCGTGCTGGCGCTGGTTGTAGGTATAGAAGATTGCGCCTACGATACCGAAGAGCAGAAGCAGCATCAGAAATTTGCCCCAGATGCTCTCCCAGAAGGTAGGGCGCACTTCGATAGGCAGTTCTGCCACATACTTGCTCCATACACCGTGAGAGTTGGTGGCTCTCACCTTGAGTACGTAATCGCCATGACTGATACGGTTGAAGCCGATGCTATTGCTGCTTCCGTTTGATATCCACACTCCGGGAGCTGTAAAACCATCTATGCGATAGAGATATCTGGTCTGATACTTACGCTGATAATCGAGCGATGCGAAGTTGATGGTCAGATTTCGCTTGTTGGCAGGAATCACCACTTTATCCTTGTGCAGGATAGGTTCCGACTCCTTCTCTCCGCTATAATGGAGGGAACAGAAGATGACTTTAGGCTGGTAGTTGCTCTTCTTCAGCGTAGCCGGATTGAAGGTAATCAGTCCCATCGGGGTACCTACCGAGATGTTGTTGCTTGCCGGATCGTGGTAAGGACGGCTTTGCGAGAACGACATGTTGAAGTCGAAGTCGTTAGGTCCGAACACATTGCACTGGCCCGTTTTCGGGTTTACGCAGTCGATACTCGATTCTCTGATTACCCAGATTCTTCCCTGGTTGTCTTCTACCATGCCCTGTACGATGCCTTCGTTAATATCGATGGCATGGAAGTATTTCATCTTCAGGTTGTCTTGCAGGAGCGATTTGCTCACAATCTCTTCCATCACACCGCCCTGTTGCGAGATATACATCTTGCCGCTGGTGTGCTCCATGATATTGTTCATATCGTTTGCAGCCAGACTTGTTGTATCGTTCGGTATGTAGTAGGTCTTGTGGTAATTGATCTTTCTTGCGTTTGTAAAGGCATCACTGAAGGTGATGAGACCATCTGTAGTTCCTACGAGAATGGTTCCCGTAGTGGTGCAGCAGATGCGGCGTATGCGGTCGTAGTGCTGTTTCTCCCAAGGCAGTCCGTTTCGTTTACTGATGAAGCTGATACTGCCGTCTGCCGCCTCGTTAACAAGTGCCAGCCCACCTCCGTAGGTACCTATCCAGATGCGTCCGGTGCGGTCGGCTACAATGTCTTGTATCTTGTCGAACGGCAGCGATGACGGGTTGTTGGCATCATAAACAAAGTGTCTTACCTGCATTTTATCTATCAGATAGACACCATTTCCGTTGGTTCCTATCCATGCTCTTCCCTTGATATCGAAGTGGATGGCGAAGATGCCCTTCTCGTCGAAGTTTACTTGCTGTGGCACGATCTGTCCGCTTGGCGACAGGTATCCGATGCTTTGGTAGGATGCGTTGAGCACCTGGATTACTCCGTTTTGATAACCGGCCCAGATATGTCCGTCTGGCGATGCATTCACCGAGAACACTTCGTCTTCGCCCACATCCAGCTTGTTGATAATGTAAGGGTGATATTTAAAGACTACCTGTGTCAGGTCGTGAGAGCCTGTCAGCCAGAGGATTCCCTGGTCTGAGAGTACATATTTCGTAATCTTCGGTATGCGGTAGTTGCCCGATGAATTGCTTCTCAGCAGATAAGGCACCAGTTTTCCTGCCTTGCGGTCAAAATAACTGAAGGTTCCTCCTCTTGGCACTACCCAGAGGGTCTTGTGTTCATCTTGTGTGATGAAATTGCTTTCGCAGGTTGTGCGGTCCATCGGGTCGTCCTGGTCGGCAAAGAGCCACTGTGTCTGTCCGGTCTTCGGATTGACAAGGGTTACTCCTATACCGTCTGTAAATGCCCATACCATACCGAAATCATCGATATAAATCTTCTTTACCTCTGCCAGAGGCTGACTCGGGCTCTGTACGTTGATGATATCAAACTTGAAGGTGCGCGGGTTGTAGATTACTACACCCAGGTTGGTTGCCATCAGAAGCTGGTAACCTGTATTTTTCAGTCCGTTGATACGGGTTACGCCTTCTGGCATTGGTATCATGGTGAGTCGGTTCTGCAGGTCATATTTTGCCAGTTTACCGTCTTCAGTTGCCAGGAACTCATCTTCTCCCACCCCTCTGAGCCATTTGAAAGGCAGTTTGCTTGGAATTTTCGAATGATATATGTATGCGCCTTTGTCGGTAAGCACCCATTCTCTTCCGTGTATATCTTGATGGATGTACCATACATTTCCGCTTCTGAGTCCCTTTTCTCCTACTTTGATGAGTTCTATGTTCCGCTCATCAAAGGTTTTTCCTATTGATCGGATGATGTATTTTCCATCTTTTGAAGTAAACCATGTAGCTCCGTTTTTCAATGGGTATACCTGGCTCACGCGCAGGTCGATGTTGAACAGTTCGTTGAATTTCTGTCCTACGGCAAAGAACTGGCAGAAGTGGGTATCGTATACGTAGAGCTTGTGGTCGTATGTGATACACCACACGTTGTTGTTATAGGATGGTTCTATTTTCAGTATACGGTTGGTTGACAGAACGTCAATATCATCCGGGTTGTCTCTGAAAGTATGAAACTTGTAGCCGTCATAGAACGACAGTCCGTTCCAGGTACTGAACCACATGAGGTTGTCTTTGCCCTGCTTGAGGTCTGAGATGGTGTTGGCAGCGAGTCCGTCTGTGATAGAGAATTTTCTCACATCGCAGTAGGGTACAGCTGCCATCATGATGGTAGAGAGCAGTCCTAATAGGGTGATATATAATTTTCTTTTCATCATTTTTTATTCGTATACGTTTATAAATCGCAACAAAGGTAGTGAAAATAAATGAGATATCGTAGTTTTAGGTGTATTTTTTTATGTTATTGCATTAAATTATTCTACTTTTCATGTTATAGGGGTAATATTTGGTTGATTTGCTTATGGTTCCTTCTTATGTTATGCCTAACAAAAAAACTCCCCCGATAAATGAATATCGGAGGAGCAGTAGGGATATGTTGTTTTGAATTTGATTACTTCTGAATCATCTTCTTTCCGTTCTTGATGACTACACCCTTGTAAGCCTTGGTTACCTTCTGGCCTGCGAGGTTGTAAACAGGAGCGTTCTTTGCAGCTTCATCTGTTGTTATGTTAGTGATGCCGGTAGGTTCAAACTTTTCTACAGCCTTGATAGGGAGAACTTCAGGGATGTTTTTGAATATTACACCGTAAATACCGGTTAAGGTATATTTCTCTCCTTCTGTTAATTTTGAAACACCACCAATACCGCTAAACTTATCGTAAATCATAATCTTGTTTTCACCATCATTAGCATAGTAGTTGAATTTACCTGTAGTATACTCTTCTTTGCTGAATGTGAACTCCTTAATCTTGATAAGGTCGTTGGTGTATTTGCCATCAAGGATGTCCTTTACAGTTGCAATAATAGGTTCAGCAGCTTCGTTGCTCTCTGTGATTTTGAGATTTTCGCCGTTTGTTTCCTTGCTTGCTGACAGATAAGGAATTCCTGCGTCATAAGCCAAATTTACCTTAACAGTACCGCTAATGATGCTGTTTACAGGCATATCGATTCCTAAAGTTCTCATTTCGATAGCTGTGTCACCTTCACGTACGTAAGTATTTACGGTTCCCTTGTAGCTGTTTACGTATAATACCTTTGCGTTCGTGAGTTTGAGGTTGATGTAATCCTTAGCTTCTTTATTATTAGCCAAGAGTTCCTTTACACTTGCTGCATCGGTGTACTCTATCTTGGTACCAGCGAGCGTAACTTTGATAGACTTGATTTGGGTGTTGCCAGCAATTGTATATACAACTTTGTTAGCATCACCAGTCCAAGAACCTTTATTATTAGTACCTACGTCAGCATTGTTATTATCATTCCATTTTTTATTTATAATGTCGATAGAAGCAATCTTCTTGTCAGCAGGTGCTTGAATCGTAAGCGTTCCACTGTACATTCTGAGACGTGGTGAACTACTCCAGATTCGGTTTTCATTCGAACCAGAAGTTTTTGCAGAAACTGTTACAGAAATACCATTAGTTGTACATGTCATGGCTTTGGTGATATCTCCATCTTTAGAATCTGAAGAAGATGTACCTGTCAGTTCAGGGAAGAGTGTTTTGTAATCATTGTCAAAGTCAAAAGTTACTTCCTGTGCAAACGTAACGCTAGTTACGAACGCCAGAACCAATGATAATGAATAGCGTAAAAATTTGTTCATAACTTAATAATTTTAAAGGTTTAACGTATAATTAGTAACTACTCAGCACCCCTATAGAAAACTTCTCGTTAATAAAGCATAAACTTGATTTTGCTTATTTTCATC
>ERZ779904.189-NODE-189-length-21095-cov-1.62514_pt1 | contig 21095 bp, 16 predicted proteins | sample MGYA00511549_ERZ779904 | MGnify/ENA primary metagenome ERZ779904 (study PRJEB29588, sample SAMEA2151391) | human gut metagenome | biome: human gut; feature: human-associated habitat; material: faeces | place: Denmark | collected 2008/2010 ...
GAAATGAGATGCACATTGCCAGTAAATGCGGGCGCTTGTTCGAGCCAAAGGCGAGTTAGCGCAGGAGCATTTACGAATCGGGCATGTGCAACGAATCGAAACCGCAGGGAGTCATTTATAGTGGTTGGTTGTATCCGGGGCAGAATTCCTTCTGTATGTTTATACGGAATAACAATATCTGCGCAAAACTAAATTAAAAAGATTTTCCGTATTAGATCATTCTCTTTGGAGATCAATGTCAGACTGGATAGTTATTCATCTGTTGGTTAATGCATATTACATTATAATCATGTATTGCTACATAGTTATTTTCGGGTTAATGCCTGTAACTCGGTTTCTGTCAGTTCGCGGAATTCGCCGGGAGCGAGGGCTTTGTCCAACGTCAGACTTCCCATGGACAGGCGTTTTAAGTAGGTGACCTTCATGCCGAGGGCTTCGAAGGAGCGTTTGACCTGGTGGTAGCGTCCTTCAGTGATCGTCAGGAGAATCTCCGAAGTCTGTGTGTTTAGGTCGGTATTTTTTATGACTAAAGTACCCGGTTTGGTTGGCTTGTCATCGCCAATGTCCAACCCTTCTTTAAATGCTTTTATGTGTTCTTCTGTTGCCAGACCATCGATGCGAGCAAAATATGTTTTTGCTACATGTTTGGACGGCGACAGGAGATTGTGGGATAGTTCTCCGTCATCGGTGATAAGCAGCAGGCCTTCTGTGTCGATATCCAGACGACCGACAGGAAAAAGATTCTTTACAGGAACGGAAGCTTTTAACAGATCCAGAACTGTTATATGCAGATTATCGTTTGTTGCGCTGACACAGCCCGAGGGCTTGTTCAGCATATAATAATGGTGCTTTTGGTATCCAATCACCTTTCCGTTATAAGAAATCTGATCTGCATTTTCATCAATCTTCTGTTCGGGAGATTTGCAGACGATTCCATTTACCGAGATCATTCCTTTTTTTATATATTGTTTTACCTGGGATCTGGAGCCAATGTCCTGATTTGCCAGAAATTTATCAATTCGCATAGTATATACCTGCCTTTGGTGTTTTAGTTATTCGAAAAAACGCTTGTATCCAAGAGATTTTCCATCATTATAGCATGGATTTTTTTGATGTTGGAGAACAAATTCAGTTAATTTCGGAAAACAGGTGATATTGTATGAAAATATTATAATAAACCAACATTTATGACGAAAATGTTAAATGACCATTTGTGAAATAAAATTGCAGCAGATTATATAAAATAAACAAAAAAATCCAGCGTTTATTTACGGAAAATTAATACATTTTACCATAAAAACTTTGGTTGGAAGATATATGCGTATTGACAGAAACTTTGAATTAGAGTATTATTTTTAACAGAAATGTAACATTTTGTCATGGATTTTAATAAATAGGTACGAAAAGATGAGAATTAGAAGAAATAATCGTTTTTCCCATGTGGGAAGAGGTTTGTTTAGTTATAGATACATAAAACGTAATCTGCTTGTGGCAGCAGCTACGATTGTTACAGCAGCGGGAATTGGACTTGTTGTAAAGTATGGAGAGGCGTTGGATCACAGCCCGGCATATCTGAACAGCCAGACTGCTCAGACTGCATCTGTTGGGACAACTACTGAGGAGGCTGCCACTGTTGATGTGGCTGCACTTCAGACCAGCACGACAAAGAAGGCTGCTCAGAAGAAGACTGTAGTGGCAAAAGCAGAGGAGAAATCCGAATTTGATGGTAAGTTTATCGCAAAGATCAATGATACATTAAATATCAGAGAAGAAGCTACGACAGATTCCAACATCGTAGGTAAGCTGTTTGACGGTAATGTAGGTGATGTATTAGAGACATCCGGTGAATGGACAAAGATTTCATCGGGAGATGTAATCGGGTATGTAAACAGTGATTATATTCTGACCGGCAAGGATGCTGAGACATATGCAGAAGATTATAAGAAAGTCCTTGGAACAGTAACAGATGATACGGTTCGTGTACGTGCAGATAAGTCTACACAGTCAGATATCCTTGGACTTGTAGCGAAGGATACCGTTCTTTCTGTTAAGACACAGGATAAGGATTGGGTAGAAGTTACAATGAATGACGGAACAGATGGTTATATAGCTGCGGATTATATCACAGTAGAAGAAACTTATGAGTATGCAATGTCGATTGATGACTACACAGCTATGGTAGAAGCTGAACAGCAGAAAGCATATGAAGTGGTATCAACTGATGACAGTGCAGATATAATGACGGCAGATGAAGAAACAACCGAGACGGCAACAACTGAGACTCCGACAACTGAGGGAGCAACAGAAGCGGATACAGAAGTGTCTACAACAGAAGCAACAACAGAGGAGAAGTCGGATGATAGTTCTAAGATTGATGCATCCCAGTATGATGATGCTTATCTGTTGGCATGTTTGGTCAGCATGGAAGCAGGATATGAATCCTATGAAGGACAGTTGGCAGTAGCAAATGTCGTTTTGAACCGTGTAAGAAGTGGTAAATGGGGAAGTTCTATTTCATCAGTTATTTATGCACCGAATCAGTTCCCTTGTGCAACGGGAAGCGTAATGCAGGGATACTTGCAGGATGGTCCGTTATCAACAGCACAGCAGGCAGCAAATGATGCCTTGGCCGGTAACAACAACATTGGAAGTTTTATGAGCTTCTTAAATAAGAATTATATTGATACAGATTCTTTATCTGATTATCAGATTATTGGAAATCATTGTTTCTACTAAAGTGTTTTTGAAAGATGGATTTAAGCTTATGAAGATAAATGAAAATATTCATGGGGAGCGGGAACTCGATACAGATCCGGTTACTTCAACGATAACGATAAACAATGACAGATTTAACAGAAGATACATACGCAGTTGCGGGATGTATCTTTTGTTGTTTCTGATATGTATTGGATTTTACATGATAAATATGGCTGTAGAACATGTATATCCGTTTGGCAGCAGAAGCTTTCTGTATCAGGATGCATGTGATCAATATCCCGGTATACTGAAAATTTTCCTTGAATGGCTGCATTCAGGGGATAAAGGTTCATTTATATGGGAACGGGGACTTGGAATCGATATTGTTCTGAACATGTTCTATTACTGCATGAGCCCGTTTAATATTATAGCCATAGTACTTGGTCCGGATCGTGTTGAATTATCTATGACATTGATGATCGTACTCAAAGCATCATGCCTGGCTCCGGCAGGACTGTTCTTTTTCAGACATTCAAAGATTCGCAGATTTGCGGAAAAGGGATTGTCAGAGAAATATATAACTGTAATTTCCATGATGTTCGGACTCCTGTATGCGTTAAACAGTTATGTGGTGGTATATAATCATAATGTGCTCTGGCTGGACGGACTGATTCTGCTTCCGTTTATTGCGATTGCAGTTGAGCATCTGGCGGAAGGCAAATGGCAGCTCCGTTATACGTTGTTATTAGCCTGTGCATTTTTGTTTAATTATTATTTTGCATTTTATATTTGCCTGTTTATAGTCTGCTATTTTTTTATGCAGGATTGGAAGAATGCTAAGAATTTATGGTCCGGTGTATGTCGTTTCTTCGGATGGTCGGTTATGGCGGTATCGATTGCGGGAATGGTTGTTCTTCCGTCTCTTTTTTCCATTATGAATCTGTCATCCTGTGGAAACGGGGACTATAGTCTTCCATGGTATAGAATCAGTAATCTAGGAATGTTTGTTAATTCATTTTATCCATTGCGACAGATATCGACGGGATATTTGTTCAGTCACAATAATTATTGCGGTATTCTGGTGATTATGTTCTTTCTGCTTTTCTTATTCGGAGCGGGAATCAAATGTAGTTTTAAGCTTCGATATACGGCCGTTATTTTATTCCTGACTATTGGATTGAACATGGTCGGATTAAATTATGTCCTGCATGGCTTTACGATTACGCATGGACTCGGAAATCGTTTTGCATTTATCCTTGTCTTTTTCATTTTGATGGCAGGTTATATCGGAATGCTCAGATTACAGCAGGTAAAGGTATGGCAGATAATCAGTATGTCAGGTATCGGTATTACTATATTCCTTTTGGAGCTGTTCTTAAATAAGGAAGATGCGAATTCCTATTCCTATGCGGCTGTATTGCTCTTTGGTATATCATATCTGATCTTATTGATCTTGTATGTCAGAAAGAGTATTCGTTATACGACCTGCTATGTGTGGATGATAGTATTATTGTGTATAGAGATCTTTGCAAATGCATGGATTCAGATGCCGCAGAAGTATAATGATGAGCGGCTTCAGAGCGAGATATCTGCTTCGGACTGGTTAACAGATTATGAGCAGTTGCAGCTTGCAGAAGGGGAGAGAAAGACTGCATTGGTGTCACAGAACTATATGCCGTATTCAGACGTAAACTGGTATTCATCTGTGGCAAATGGCAGTATAGTAGATGTGTTTACCAGCCTTGGAATATCAAGATATCAGAATATTGAATATACCTATAGAGGGGTAACTCCGATCAGTCGCCAGCTCTTTAATGTACGGTATGTTGTGACTGATGAAACAGGGGTTGCAGGTGGGTATCGTCTGATCGACCGGAAAAATGAGAAGATTGATTTCTACGAAGCGGATAATCTGGCAGGCATGGGATTTTTGATGAGTAAAGATGTTCTTGACTGGAGCGGAACAGCGAAAACGGAAGATACATCGGATGTATTCGAGAAAGGCAGCATGGCAGAGAATCAGAATGAACTGGTAAAGCTTGTGACCGGACATAAGATCACGCAGAATGCCTTTACAAGAATTGATATACCGGAGGATGCAGTAACAAGTGCCGGTATGGATATTACCGGACAGAAGAACGGTGAGTATTCCTATATCAGTACCAATGATGTTTTTTCAGCAATCACGGTGAATCTTACTGCGGAAAAAGACGAAGATCTGTATCTGGAATGTGCGGACACGAAGCCTCAGTGTATCGAAGTAAAGGTGAATGATGAAGTAACAGTGTCTACGAATTACACGGATTCAGCGGATTTTTATCATGTAGGTCAGGTAAAAGAAGGGGATGCTGTACAGATTCGAATGTATGCGATAAGAATTCGTCTTTATACAACGGCAGTTAAAGATCAGGAGGGAACGAAAGCATTTGCGCTGTATTCCTTAGATCAGAATGTAGTGAAAGCATTTGAAGAATATACAGAGTCACATCAAATGACATTTGACGGATGGGCCGATAATACTTTAAATGGTCACATAACGACAGAAGAATCCGGTATTTTATATCTGGCGGTTCCGTACAATAAGGGATTTTCGGCAGTTGTTAATGGCAAAAAAGTGGCTCCTGTAAAGATCGGAACCGGCCTGATGGGCGTTCCTGTAGAAGCGGGGGAACATGTGATTACACTGACCTACAATACACCATATCTGATGGCGGGCATATGCCTGTCTGTGATTGGAATATTAATATTGGCAGGATATGTGATGATCAGCAGAAAAAAATCGTCCAATAAATAACGGACACAAATTATCAGCTTATAAGAATGCAGATATTGAAAAACAGATCATAATAAATTCTTATAATAAAAACAGGCAACCTGAGTGCGATCGCGCAGGTCAAGCTTCATAAGGATATTACTGAGATAATTGCGGACGGTTCCTTCCGAGAGAAAGAGCTGCTCCGCAATTTCTTTGTTGTTCAGACCATCTGCAACCAGTCGGATCAGTTCAAATTCCTTTTCCGTAAGATTGTAGGACAGGTAATCAAAACGATCATCAGCCTGTAACAGGGGAGGGATCTTGTTCATGATTTCATTCCCGAAGACGGTTTGACCGTTGTGTACGGCAGTGATCGCAGATGCAACTGTCTCAAAATCCTGTTTTAAGATGTATCCCTTTGCGCCGGTCCGGATGGCTTTGATGATATAGTCATCGTCGGCAAAGGTAGTAAGTAACAGAATCTTTGCGTCAGGGTGTCCGGTGATGATCTCTTTCGCTGCGGTCAGACCATCCATGCCTTCCATACGGATATCCATTAACAGAACATCGGGGCTGTATGTATCGTACAGGGAGATGGCATCGTGGCCATTTGCTCCGGTTGCAAGTACGGTAATGTCTGAGCAGGATTCTAATATGATCTTTAAAGATGCACTGACAAATGCATCATCATCAACAATTATAATATTCATGCAGCTCTATCTCCTTTTTGTGTATATTTTGGAATACTGACAAACAGGCGGAATCCGGATTCGGTTGATATCTGTAAAGTACCGGATAAGGATTGGACTCGTTCTTGGATGTTGGTAAGTCCGATGCCGGGGGAGGTTGTAAGGTGAATGCCTGTTCCGTTGTCACGGATCGTCAACTGATAGAAGCCCGGATGTTCTCGGATCAGAATCGAGAGTTGATCGCCGTTGCTGTGCTTTACGGCATTGGTGATCGCTTCTTTGGCAATGCTGATAAGACAGTATTTGATATCCTTCGGAACAATGTTGCCCATATCATATTCAAATGAAGTATGAAAGCCTGTTATATCATTCAACATATCCTGAATGGCAGCTTTCGTATCAATGGATTCATCGTGAAGGTCGTGGACACTTGATCGTATACTGTTCATGGCGGTATCCAGCGTAGCGCGGAGATCGGAAAGCGGATTTGTAAGGATCGGTTCTTTGTTGATCGTCTGGATCGCACCAACCTGAAGAATGGATCTGGTAAGCATGTGACCGACATTATCATGGATCTCTCTGGCGATACGATTTCTCTCTTTCAGGGTTGCAGTATAAATCCTGTTATCCTGTTCCTTCCGGATCATACGGATTCGTTCCTTTGCCAGAAGTTCGTTTGTCTCCGATGTATCTGTAAGGTGCTTCATCTGTTGATGAAGGGTGGTAAGCGCTGTAGTCAGATATCCGTATAATATGCTGCACAGACAGAGGACACCTATCAGAAGTAAAGTATCCATCGGAAGTTTTGCAGATGCCAGAATGATGGAAAGAACTCCGATGGGTGCAGTAAAACAAACCGGTCGTTTGCTCAGATAGAAGCAGAAAAGCGGAAGAAATACAACAAGTTCAGGAATCATGCAGCACAGAATAAATATGCCTGCATGGATAAGAGTCAGAGCTGCAGGTGAGAGTCTGTCGGCAATCAGTATTGTGCCAAAGGCAAGGATGATCGCAAACAGAATATATATTACGCTGCGCGTGCATATAGAAAAAGTGTGAATACACATAATACAGCATATTGCAAATATAAGCAGTCGAGTCAGGATTTGCTTCATAACTTCTCCTTGTATGTAGACAGGTCACGCGGGTGTCAGGTAATTGCGTGAACCGGCTTGGATTTATAAGTGACGGTATTAGTATACCTGTTGAGAAATACAGCGTCAATTGACTACGGTTGAAAAACTCCGGATTTTAAAAGAATGTGACAAATGTCATATTACAGATGTGATGATTGGCACTGAACAAAAATTTTGGTATATGGTAGAATGACAGCATAACATGGAACATATGCGATGAGTTTCAGACGCGATGCTGGAAGAAACAATAGCATCCGAATAGAAAATGAATGAGGAGACAGTTATGGAATATGCGATTGAAGTAAAAGATCTGGTGAAACGATATAAAGATTTTGTGGCATTATCACATTTTGATCTGGAGGTGAGAGAGGGCGAGATCTTCGGTCTGCTTGGACCGAATGGATCGGGCAAGACGACGACGATCAACTGTATCTTGTCACTGCTTACATACGATCAGGGCGATGTCCGCATATTTGGTAAGAAGATGACATCGACGAGCTACGATCTGAAACGGGAGATCGGTGTTGTAATGCAGAATGTGGCTGTATTTGATGAAATGACGGTATATGAGAATATCGATTATTTCTGTGGGTTGTATATCAGGGATAAAGAGACAAGAAAACAGTATGTAGAGGATGCAATCGCATTTGTCGAGCTTCAGGACTATAAGAAGTTCCTGCCGAAAAAACTGTCAGGAGGACTTCTCAGACGATTAAATATTGCGTGTGGAATCGCACACAAACCGAAGCTGATCTTTTTTGATGAACCGACGGTAGCGGTAGACCCACAGAGCAGGAACAAGATCTTAGAGGGAATTGTCGAGCTGAATAAGAAGGGCGCAACGATCATTTACACTTCTCATTACATGGAAGAGGTAGAACAGATCTGTAGCCGTATATTGATCATGGATAAAGGGCGGAAGGTCGCTCTTGGCACGAAGGAAGAGCTGAAAAAAATGATAAAGAAGACAGAGAGTATCTTCATAGAAGCTCCGGCACTGACAGATGAACAACTGCTGGAGCTGAGACAGCTTCCACATGTGTATGACAGTTCATATCAGGATGGAATGTTGAAGCTGACCTACTCCGGTGGAGATCACAATCTGATCCGGGTTATGGAATATATGAAGGAGCATGCGGTATTATTAGGAAAAGTATATACCGAGCTTCCAAGTCTGAACGATGTGTTCCTTGAGATTACCGGGAAGACACTTCGAGATTAGGAGGGGTGGATATGTTTTGGCATAATTTTAAATATGCAGGTAAAATGCTGATAAAAGGAAAAGATACACTGTTCTGGACGATACTGTTTCCGATCGCATTATTCACATTCATGTACATGGCATTCGGAAATATCATGGAAAAGGATGAGATGTTTAAAGATATCCCGGTCGCAGTTGTGAGGGATGGTAAGAACGATACAGCGCTTATGATGGTGCTGTCTACGCTTTCTATGGACGGCGAGAATAAACGGATCGACATGGAGGTGCTCAGTGAGAAAGAAGCACTTCGGAAGTTAAATGATGAAGAAGTGACCGGTGTGATCTATACATCGGATGCGAGCCTGACAGTGAGGCAGAGTGACATCAAGGAGTCGATACTGGAATCAATCCTGAATCAGTATAAGCAGATGGAACAGATGTATCTGAATCTGATGCAGAAGGATCCGGAGGCTGCATCGGAGATCATTCAGAAGGCAGTGCAGAGCGATGCGGTATATTATGAAGAGATTTCCACAACGGACGGATGTCAGAATGAGTATTATAATTATTTCTATGCAGTGCTTGCTATGAGTTGCCTGTTTTCTTCCTTTGCCGGAATCACAAGAATGCATAAGCTGCAGGCAAATGAAAGCGCACTTGGAATGCGTCGTTGTCTGTCACCGAATCCTAAACTTGTGACTGTTCTGGCGGAGTATCTGGCATTACTGCTGGTTCAGTTTGCAGCCGAGGTTATCACTGTAATCTATATGCGGCTGTTCGGTGTACAGTTTGGAACAAAATATCCGGCTATTTTACTGGTACTCTTTATTGCATGTAATATCGGTATTGCCGGAGGAATGCTGATTGGTACCTGGTCAAAATGCTCATATGGAGGAAAGATTGGAATTGCGGTAGCGGTCAGCCTTACCTTCTCTTTTATGGCGGATCTGATGGTTCATGGAATTAAAAACAGTATTGAAGATAAACTTCCAATTCTGAACCGGATCAATCCGGCGGTGCTGGTAACGGACTGTCTCTATGCGCTCAATGTATATGACAACTATGACCATTATTTCAGAAATATCCTGATCTTAACCGGTATGGCTGTCTGTCTGCTTGGAGCGAGTATTCTGATCTTAAGGAGGAATAAATATGCAAGTGTTTAAATCCTATTTTAAAATCTTAAATAAGAAAAAAGGCTCAATGTTGATGTATATTGGGATCTTTGCAGGCATTATATTTGGATTTATATTGCCGAATTCCGGTAAAACAGAAGACGAATATAAAAGCATGAAGTGTAAATTCGCCTGGTTTGATTATGACCAGACGGCAGAAAGTGAAGAACTGTTTTCGTATCTGGATCATGCACATAAACATGCTGAATTAAAAACAGATACAACGGAAGCGATGCAGGACAGTCTGTTTAACCGGAATACAGACTGTATCGTCCGCATTAAAAAAGGTTATGCGGATCATCTGGATAAGGAAGATCTGTCCGATTATATCGAGATCGTTGCAATTCCAAACCGGAGCAAGGTGGAACTGTTTGAATCGGACGTGAATAAATACATCTCTTATCTGAATGCATATTTTGCAGCCGGATATGACCGGGCAGAGGCAGCAGCTCAGGTGGATGAATTGTTTCAGACTAGAACGAACGTAACGATGACAACGGAAGGCCATGGCGGAAAACATAGTACGAGATACACATTTTTCAGTTATCTGGGATGGATACTTGTGGTTATGATGATCGAGGGTGTAAGTCCGGTATTGATCGTTTACGACAAAAAAGAATTAAGAGAACGGATCGCAAGCTCGGCATATAAATATTCCAATATGACAAAAGAGATCCTTTTCGGAACAATCGTGACAGGATTTCTTGGATGCGCAGTATTTGCAGTTGGAGGGTGCTTTGTATTCAGAAAAGAAATGTTTACGGCGGCAGGACTTGGAAATCTGCTCAATATGGTCTGCTACATGTTCGTAGCTATGGCACTTGCCTTTCTTGCAAGTAAGATTGTCCGAAACGAGGAAGGTTTCAGTATGATCGGCAATATAGTGTCCCTTGGTATGGCATTCCTGTCCGGCATCTTTGTTCCGATGGAATTCCTTGGAGCAGGAGTCATCAAGCTGGCTCATTTCCTTCCGGCTTACTGGTATGTCAAAGCCGTTGATCTTCTGGACTATGAGGCAAAGATACCATCGGAAGCATTCATATATATGGGCATCGAGGTGCTCTTTGCAGCCGCCATCATCACGATCGCAATCGTGATCGACCGTGCCAGAAACCAACGCCTGGTGAGTAGTTAGATGATGAAAGTTTTATAAAAAGGGAAGTGGACATTATCTATTATTCCGCAAGACGCTTTCGCTCTGTTTCTCATGTAGCGGTACTAAAGTTCACCACTCCGTGGTTCACTAAGTACCGACATTCGAAAAGGCTTGCTTCATAATAATAATGTCCACTTCCCTTTTACATAAAACTTTCATCATCTGGAAGCTACATTCCTGTTATGAAGGAAACATATCTGGAAATCGATATATAAAACAAAATGGGAAATAGCATTACTATTATGAAGCAAGCCTTTTTTAACGCCGGTTCTTAGCGAGTCGCCATGGGCGAGGAGCTTAGTACCGTTGCGTTAAAATAGAGTGCGAACGACTTGCGGAATAATATGTAATGTATTTCCCATTTTATTTCAAAGATTTACGGAAGAAATTTCCTTTATAACAGGAATGCCGCTTCCATTTCAACTATTATTTGTCGTTGTTTTTGTTCTTCTCATTCATCATTGCGCGGACTTTCATGGACAGACCGAACAGGTTGATGAATCCGGTTGCATCCTTATGGTCATACAGCTCACCGGTAGTGAAGCTTGCAAGACTCTCAGAATACAGAGAATATGGAGAAGTTGTTCCGGCTTTGATGATGTTTCCTTTGTACAGTCTCATCTTAACCTGACCGGTAACTGTCTCCTGTGTCTTTTCAACAAATGCCTGAAGAGCCTCACGGAGAGGGCAGAACCACTTTCCTTCGTATACAAGATCTGCAAACTTGGTTGCTACGAGCTTCTTGTATGCAAGGGTTTCACGATCCAGAGTCAGCTCCTCTAACTGCTTGTGAGCTTCGAGAAGGATGGTTCCGCCAGGAGTCTCATAAACACCACGGGACTTCATGCCGACAACACGGTTCTCAACGATATCGATAATACCGATACCATGCTTGCCGCCTAAACGGTTTAATTCACGAATGATATCAGAAACTTTCATCTTTGTACCGTTAATAGCAGTTGGGATACCCTTTTCAAAATCAAGTGTCAGATATTCATCCTCATCCGGTGCCTTTTCAGGGGTAACACCGAGAACCAGAAGATCATCGTAGTTTGGTTCGTTTGCAGGATTCTCCAGTTCCAGACCTTCATGGCTGATGTGCCAGATATTACGGTCACGGCTGTAAGAATGAGCAGCATCAAACGGAAGATTGATACCGTGTGCCTGACAGTATGCAATCTCCGCATCACGGGAATCCAGCTTCCATTCCGGCTGTCTCCATACAGCGATAACCTTGATGTCAGGAGCAAGAGCCTTAATTGAAAGCTCAAATCTTAACTGGTCATTTCCTTTTCCTGTTGCGCCGTGACAGATCGCAACAGCACCTTCCTTACGAGCAACCTCAACTAATTTCTTAGCAATCAGAGGTCTTGCGAAAGAAGTACCGAGTAAATATTTATTCTCATATACAGCATCTGCCTGAACGGTTGGCATGATGTATTCATCACATAATTCATCAACAACATCCAGAATGTATAACTTGGAAGCTCCTGAATATTTTGCTCTTTCATCCAGTCCTTCCAGCTCGCTTTCCTGTCCTACGTCGATGCATCGTAATCATAAGTTTCTTTTAACCAAGGGATGATAGCTGTTGTATCAAGGCCGCCTGAGTATGCAAGAACAACTTTGTCTTTTGCCATTTCTAAATCCTCCTTAAAATCCGTCTGTGTGGAATATGTACATTTCTGATATATCATGATTCCATTTGTTGAATAAAGGACATATCGTCCTGTCTGCAAATTAATATATAACGGTAGTGAATATTATGCAAGTGTTTTTTGAATAGAAAAGTGGAAAAAATAAAAAAGAAACAAAATGGAAGAAAACAGAATTTACAATATAGAAGAGGGATAGAAGAAAAAATACGATCATGAAACAAAAAGAATAAAATATGAATATTACATATACAAATATGAATAATATTCACACACGCATTGAATTACAGGAAACATCGGTTTGTATATAATGAATAGAAAGTTGTAACAAATCAGAAAAAAATAGTAGAAATAAGAAAAAATAGGAATAATGTTTGAGTATCTTGTAGAAATGCTATATAATATAATAGACTGTGGATACTGGTTATTATAGACTGTGAATGGGAAATCCTGAAGTTAGAAATCACAGCCAGATATAATAATTCGGGTGAAAGAATGAAAAGTTTTTTGATTAACAGGAGGAATAAGAGATGAAAGGCATTATTTTAGCCGGAGGATCTGGAACAAGGTTATATCCGTTGACAAAAGTAACATCGAAGCAGCTGCTTCCGATTTATGATAAACCGATGATCTATTATCCGATGTCAGTTCTGATGAATGCAGGGATCCGTGATATATTGATCATTTCAACACCGCAGGATACTCCAAGATTTGAGGATCTGTTGGGAGATGGAAGTCAGTTTGGTGTAAATCTTACTTATGCTGTACAGCCTACACCGGATGGACTTGCACAGGCTTTTGTTATTGGTGCGGATTTTATTGGTGATGATACTGTGGCAATGGTTCTCGGTGATAATATTTTTGCAGGCCACGGACTTAAAAAGAGATTACGTGCAGCTGTTCAGAATGCGGAAAACGGTAAGGGTGCAACTGTATTTGGTTATTACGTAGATGATCCGGAGCGGTTTGGAATTGTTGAATTCGACAAAGACGGACGTGCGATCTCGATTGAGGAAAAACCGGAAAAGCCAAAGAGCAATTACTGTGTAACAGGTCTCTATTTTTACGATAATAAAGTTGTTGAATATGCAAAGAATCTGAAACCATCCGCCAGAGGCGAGCTTGAGATCACCGATCTGAACCGTATTTATCTTGAACATCAGCAGTTAAATGTAGAGCTTCTCGGACAGGGATTCACATGGCTGGATACAGGGACACATGAGAGTCTGGTTGATGCCACGAACTTTGTAAAGACGATAGAGCAGCATCAGCATAGAAAGATTGCATGTCTTGAGGAGATTGCATACCTGAATGGATGGATTTCCAGAGAAGAAGTTCTTGAAGTATATGAAGTTTTGAAGAAGAATCAGTATGGACAGTATCTGAAGGATGTATTAGATGGTAAGTATCTGGATGTGCTTGCATAGCTTTTGCAGATAAAAAGATAAAAGATAGATTGAGGAGAAAGATAAAAATGAGTAAAACAATCATAGTAACAGGTGGAGCCGGCTTTATCGGTTCAAATTTTGTATTCCATATGCTTGATAAATATCCGGAATATCGTATCGTATGCTTGGACAAGCTGACATATGCAGGTAATCTGTCAACACTTGAGCCGGTAATGAAGAATCCGAATTTCAGATTCGTTAAAGCGGATATTTGCGACCGAGATGCCGTTTACCGGTTATTTGAGGAAGAAAAGCCGGATATCATTGTGAACTTTGCAGCAGAGAGTCATGTTGACAGAAGTATCGAGAATCCGGATATTTTCTTAAAGACAAATATTATGGGTACGGCAGTGCTTATGGATGCCTGCAGAAAATATGGAATTGAGAGATATCATCAGGTATCCACCGATGAAGTGTATGGAGATCTGCCGCTTGACAGACCTGATTTGTTCTTTACAGAAGAAACACCGATTCATACAAGCTCTCCTTACAGCAGCTCAAAGGCAGCAGCAGATCTTCTGGTATTGGCATACCACAGAACTTACGGATTGCCTGTCAGCATATCCAGATGTTCGAATAACTATGGACCGTATCATTTCCCGGAGAAACTGATACCATTAATGATCGTAAATGCATTGAATGACAAGCCTCTTCCCGTATATGGTGAGGGCTTGAATGTGCGTGACTGGTTATATGTAGAAGATCATTGTAAGGCTATCGACCTGATCATTCATAAAGGGCGTGTTGGCGAAGTATACAATGTCGGTGGTCACAATGAGAAACAGAATATTGAGATCGTTAAGATCATCTGTAAAGAACTTGGCAAGCCTGAGTCTCTGATCACACATGTTGGCGATCGTAAAGGACATGATATGCGCTATGCAATCGATCCGACAAAGATCCATAATGAACTTGGATGGCTTCCGGAGACAAAGTTTGAAGATGGAATAAAGAAGACGATCCAGTGGTATCTTGATAACAGAGAATGGTGGGAGACCATTATCTCGGGAGAATACCAGAATTACTATGAGAAGATGTATGGTAATCGTTAATTTGTGGAAAAGAGGTAGAGAAATAAGATGGGACAGATTAAAGTTACAAAAGCACCGATAGAAGGATTGTACATTATTGAACCTGCAGTACATGGAGACAGCAGAGGATATTTTATGGAAACCTATAACCAGAAGGATATGGAGGAAAATGGTCTGAATATGGTATTTGTTCAGGATAATCAAAGTATGTCGACAAAAGGCGTGCTTCGCGGACTCCATTTTCAGAAGGAATTTCCGCAGGGAAAACTAGTACGTGTGATTAAAGGTGCAGTTTATGATGTTGCTGTTGATCTGAGATCAGGAAGCGAAACATATGGAAAATGGTATGGTGTGGAGTTGACAGAAGAGAACAAGAAGCAGTTCTATATCTCGGAAGGCTTCGCTCATGGATTTTTAGTTTTATCGGATACGGCGGAATTTTGTTATAAGGTAACAGATTTCTATCATCCCGGTGATGAGGGCGGTCTGGCATGGAATGATCCTGAAATTGGTATTGAGTGGCCGAAGGTCTTTGGTGAATATCAGGGAAACGCAAGTGCGGAAGGGTATCATCTGGAAGATGGAACCGCGCTCAACCTGAGTGATAAGGACCAGAAATGGCTGGGATTAAAGGAAACATTTAAGTTCTAATAAAGTTTTTAGTTGCAGAGAGGATGTCTTTCACTAATGGATAATAAGACTACACAGTATGATAAACGTCTATCGGAATACAGAGACAGACTGTTACAACGGAATAAGGAAATGACAACGGACGATGATGAGCTGATCGATTCGATCATCAATCAGAATGAACCGGAAAATAGCAAAGCTGACGGTAAAGCAGATGGTACATCTGAGGAGAAAATGGCAGATTCTGTATCAGATGCTTCTTCGGCGAAAGAAACACCGGTATCGGAATCCTATAAGGAATATGCAGACAAATTAGAGTCGGTATTAAAAGAGGTTGGGGTTGCGACAGCGGAGAAGTCCGAATCGAAGCAGCCGACAGAGAGAATAAAAGAAGACCGTGTAGCCGAAGAACGGAAAAGGCTTGCTTATAAGAAACTCGGTTATGAAGAACAGACGCAGGATGATACCATGAAATCTGAGGCAGATATGGATGAATCGGAAGAAGATGGACATACAGTTGCTGATGTATTTGCAAATCTGAGAGAAAGTGTCCGGGATGCAGTAGGTGAGGCTGAGAAGAAGGTCAGAAGCCGGAAGCCTGTCATATCAGAAGTGGGTAATGATGGACAGAAACGATCATTTCGACTGAATACACTCGGTAAATGGGCGGTTACAGGCATTGTATTGTTCGTAGTATTCCTCATCCTTACGATCGGTTATGTATCCGCGAATAAATCTTATAAGTATAATCAGATGGATATTCGTCCGATCAAGAACAGTGATCTGGTTGTCAACGAAGGTGTAAAAGAACAGACAAAGGGTTATACCACGATTGCACTTTACGGAGTTGATTCCAGAGATTCAAATCTGAATACAGGAACAAACAGTGATGCGATCATTTTACTCAGTATCAATAAAGATACAAAAGAAGTTAAGATGGTTTCGGTATACAGAGATACATTGTTACAGATACAGAGCGACTCTCAGACAACTCATAAGGTCAATTACGCATATCAGCTCGGGGGTGCTTTAATGTCGATCAATACGTTAAATGCAAATCTGGATCTTGCTATATCGGATTATATTACCGTTGATTTTAATGCTATGGCAGATATAATCAATACGCTGGGAGGCGTAGAGGTAACGGTAACAGAAGATGAGGTAAATAATCTGAACAAGAATCTTGCGGAACAGATCGGTATTTCGGGAAAATATTCCGAGGGCGTTCATGAGGCGGGAACGAAGGTATTAAACGGACAGCAGGCAGTTGCATATTCCAGAATCCGAAGCACGGGTAAAGGAGATATTACCAGAACCATGAGACAGCGTACCGTATTACTTGGTCTGGTAAATAAAATGATAAATGCAGACAGTAAGATGATATCAAATCTGATCGATGTATCCTTTAGCTGCATATCAACCAGTCTTACAAAGGATGAAGTGACTTCGTTGGCGAAAGATATTGCTGACTATAAGATTACAGGAAATATTGGATTCCCGTTCTCTTATACACCGATGTCCTTAGATGGTAAAGGTAGTGTGATCGTAGCAGCGGATCTGAATGCAAATGTTACAGCTTTACATGAATATCTGTATGGAACATCGGGTTATACTCCGTCGACTACAGCATCATCTATAAGCACAGAAGTATCATCGGAAACGGGAGTGGCAGCAACAGAAGCAATTGATATAGATAAGGTATCAGGCGAAACTGCTGTTACAACACAGGAAAGCAGTGAAGCTTCGAGTGAATCGGCAACAAATGGATCTGAAACAGGTTCGACAACAGAAGTACAGACGATCACGACACCTCCGGCGGGAATGATAGAAAATGAATAATATCAGAATCCGTCTGAGACTTTTCGTAGGGAAGATTCCGGTGCTGACAGTGATCATATGTGTGATAGTATTACTTTTCGGGAAATACAGACAGATGGAATATGTCCGGGCGAATGAAACCGGAGTAATAGAGATAGAAAATACAGAGATTTTACCGGAGCAAATATTTTGCAGGCGCAATACCAATGACAGCTTCCCTGTACGTGGGGTATTGCTTCATGAATGGATTAAAGATATAAGACAGAATCTTGCATGGGCAGGTATGACAGAACGATATATCGCTCATATGGGACTGCATGAAAAGGTATGTCAGATGATGTTTGTAAATCCTGAGAATCTGGTTTTAAGTCATGATGTGACCAAGCTGGATAAGGAATTTAAGTCGGCGCTTAAGAAGTATCCTGTCGGTGGGATTATGCTGAAATCAAAAAACATACAGACGAAAAAACAGCTGAAAAAGCTGTTGAAGGAAATGCAGGATAATTCTGATATTACACTCTTCCTTGCTGTAGATGAGGAAGGCGGAACGGTCAGCCGCGTAATGCAGAAGCTTGGCAATATAGATGGCGGTGATATCGGATCAATGTATGATTACAGAAATCTGGGTGGAGATATTGCGTATGAGAATGCAAGACAGATCGGAGATAATCTGTCGTATTATGGATTTAACCTTGATTTTGCTCCGGTAGCAGATGTATGGTCAAATCCGGGGAATACAGTCATAGGAAAGAGAGCTTACAGCAATATTTATAGTGAAGCGGCGGAATTAATTCCATATGCGGTGCGCGGTTTTCACGCAGGCGGAGTGCTCTGTACTTTGAAGCATTTTCCCGGGCATGGCAATACAAAAGAAGATTCCCATTATGGAAATGCATATGTATATGAGACGAAAGACGATCTTGAAAACAATGAATTTCAGTCGTTTCGGGCAGGAATTGATGCAGGAGCTGACTTTGTGATGGTAGGGCATATGATCGTAACCGATATATCGAATATCCCATCCGATCTTTCTAAAGAAATCGTGACAGATATTCTTCGGACAGAACTTGGTTTTTCCGGAGTAATCATTACGGATTCATTGCAGATGGAATCAATTACCGATACATATTCAGCCGGGGATGCTGCGATTTATGCGGTGGCTGCAGGAAATGATATGATATTGGAACCGGAAAATCTGGAACAGGCAGTTGAGGGGATAAAGCAGGCAGTAAAAGATCAGATTATTGCGGAGACTCAGATCAACGAAAGCGTAAGAAGAATTTTGGTGATGAAGCATACTGCTATTGAGAAAGAATAGACCGATTGGGCAAATTTAAACACAAAACGCACAAAATGCGGATTATATATTTTAAAAGTAAAAGACACGATTTCAATGGAAAGACCATTGCAATTGTGTCTTTTTGATTTGCAATAATTTATATTGACTATACAAAACACTTTATAAAATTAAGTTTGCAAACTATCTGACAATTTGACGAAAAAAGTTGTTTACAAACGGAAAAAAAGATAGTATGATTACAAATCATAAAAAGCACAGAGCCGCATTTGAGAATCACTATCAGATAACCTGACTATAAGATCTCTACAGGTACTGGCAATAAGTTGGAAAGGAAAACGAGCATGGAAGATAACAGAAACGTAGTAAATCCAGGGTTATACAGTGAAGAATACGAACATGATAACTGTGGTATCGGTGCCGTTGTTAATATCAAAGGCATTAAGACACATGAAACCGTAAATAATGCGTTAAAGATTGTTGAAAATCTGGAACACAGAGCAGGAAAAGACGCAGAAGGAAAAACCGGTGATGGTGTAGGTATCCTTCTTCAGATTTCACATAAATTTTTTAAGAAAGCAGTTGCGGAGCTCGGATATGATCTGGGTAAAGAACGTGATTATGGTATTGGTATGTTTTTCTTTCCGCAGGATGAACTGCCAAGAAAACAGGCAATGAAGATGTTTGAGGTTATTGTCGAGAAAGAGGGACTTGAGTTCCTGTGTTGGAGAATGGTTCCGACTACTCCGGGAATTCTTGGAAAGAAGGCTGTTGATGTTATGCCGTGCATTATGCAGGCATTTATCAAGAGACCTGACAGCGTGAAAACGGGACTTGATTTTGACCGAAAGCTTTACTTTGTCAGAAGAATATTTGAAGAAAGTAATGATGATACCTATGTACCATCACTTTCCAGTAAAACGATCGTATATAAAGGTATGTTCTTAGTTGGAGAACTTCGTAAGTTCTATAACGACCTTCAGGATCCGGATTATGAATCAGCGATCGGACTTGTACATTCGAGATTCTCCACGAATACAACTCCTAGCTGGCTTCGGGCACATCCGTATCGTTATCTCTGCCATAATGGTGAGATCAATACGATTCGTGGAAATGAAGATAAGATGATCGCCAGAGAAGAGACAATGGAATCTACGATCATGCAGGACGAGATGTACAAGGTTATGCCTGTACTTGATCCAAATGGTTCCGATTCCGCAAGACTGGATAACTGTCTTGAATTCCTTGTATTAAATGGTATTCCGCTTCCGCTGGCAGTTATGATCACGATCCCTGAACCATGGGAAAATGATCGATTTATGAGCCAGGAGAAAAAAGATTTCTATCAGTATTATGCAACAATGATGGAGCCATGGGACGGACCTGCATCGATCCTATTCACAGATGGAGATATCATGGGTGCAGTGCTTGACCGTAACGGACTCAGACCTTCCAGATATTATATAACAGATGATGATTATTTGATCCTTTCATCTGAAGTTGGTGTGTTAGAGGTCGATCCATCTAAGATCGTGAAAAAAGACCGTCTGAGACCGGGACGTATGTTGTTAGTCGATACAGTGAACGGAAGGTTGATATCAGATGATGAGATCAAGGAGAAATATGCAAAAGCAAAACCATATGGTGAATGGCTTGACAGTAATCTGGTTCATTTAAATGATCTTAAGATACCGAATATACAGATGAAGAGCGTGCAAAACTCCAGACCGCATTTGGTTATACATTTGAGGATTTTAAAAATACAATCTATCCAATGGCTGAAAAAGGAGCAGAGGCAATCAGTGCAATGGGAACTGATACTCCGCTTGCAGTATTATCAAACAGCCACAAGCCATTGTTTAATTACTTTAAACAGTTATTTGCACAGGTAACAAATCCTCCAATTGATGCGATTCGTGAGGAGATCGTAACATCGACTTCCGTATATCTCGGAAAGGATGGAAATATTCTGGAAGAGAAGCCGGAGAACTGTCATGTATTAAAGATCCATAATCCGATCCTTACAAATACAGATCTCTTAAAGATCAAGAATATGAAGGTAGAGGGACTTAAGGTTGGCGTTCTTCCGATTCTTTATTATAAGAATACATCACTCGAAAAAGCTTTGGATCGATTGTTTGTAGAAGCAGACAAGTTGTATCGTGACGGTGTGAATATTCTGATCTTATCAGACCGTGGCGTAGATGAAACTCATGTTGCGATTCCTTCATTATTAGCTGTTTCGGCTATGCAGAAGCATCTGGTAAGAACAAAGAAGCGTACATCGGTTGCAATCATCCTTGAGAGTGCCGATCCTAGAAATGTTCATCATTTTGCAACGCTGCTTGGTTATGGTGCGTGTGCGGTTAACCCATATCTGGCGATCGAGACGATCAAGCAGATGGTT
>ERZ779904.190-NODE-190-length-20937-cov-1.958_pt1 | contig 20937 bp, 25 predicted proteins | sample MGYA00511549_ERZ779904 | MGnify/ENA primary metagenome ERZ779904 (study PRJEB29588, sample SAMEA2151391) | human gut metagenome | biome: human gut; feature: human-associated habitat; material: faeces | place: Denmark | collected 2008/2010 ...
GAAAGGTAGGTACACAGTATGAACAATCCGTTTGGTATTCCTGATGACCTGATGACCGCCGCTATTATGGCAGCTATGAAGGAAAGAAGCGCACAGCAGCAGAAGAACAGCAAGCCGGAAAATCCCTTTAATGTGGATACGGTAGCTATGGCAAAAAAGTCCGCAAAGACTACAAAGCAGCTTTACGATGCCTATGTTGAAGTTGGCTTCACGCAGGAACAGGCTTTTGAACTGGTTAAGGGTATCTTGACCGCAAAGAAAAACTAATTACAGAAAGGTTAAACAGGTGAAAAATTATGGCTAACATTTGGGAAGAATTCGATAAGAGCATTGACACGGAAGGTTTGGCAAAGGATGTTGAGGAAGCAGCAGAAAACGGCGGTCGCCGTGAAGTTCCGCATGATACTTATGAGGTGGCAATCAACAAGCTGGAGCTGACAAAAAGCAAGAAGGGTGATCCGATGGTCACTTGCTGGATGAAGATTGTTGAGGGCGAGTACAAGGGCAGCTTGATTTTTATGAATCAGGTGGTAACGCAGGGACTTCAGATTCACATTGCAAACGAGTTCATGCGTGCGCTGGTTCAGGAGATGGAAACCCCTGTTGAAGTTCAGTTCAAGACCTATTCGCAGTATGCGAACATGATTATGGATATTATGGAAGCCATTGATAACAACTTTGAATACAAGGTTCGTTACTACGAGAACAAGGGCTATAACGCATTTGAGATTCAGGAAGTTTATGTTCTTGAAGATTAAGTGATACAACTTGTGACCTGACAAGTTAAACAGGCGGGTGGGTTGGTGGGAAAACAGCAGAAAGGGGTGAATGGATTGCTGTTTTATGATTTTGAGGTTTTCAAGTATGATTGGTTGGTTGTGGTAATGGATATGACCGCAAAGAAAACCCATGTGATAATCAATTCCCCGGAAGAACTTGAAGCCTTATATAAGGCAAATATAAAAGAAATTTGGGTTGGTTTTAACAGCCGCCACTACGATCAGTACATTTTGAAAGCTATACTTTGCGGGTTTGATCCTAAAAAGGTGAATGATTACATAATCACAAAGGGAAATCCCGGTTGGAAGTTCAGCAGCTTATTCCGGCAGTTCCCCCTTTGGAATTATGATGTGATGCTGAATACCGATGTGGGTTTGAAGTCCTTTGAGGGGTTCATGGGAAATGACATAAAGGAAACTTCCGTTCCCTTCAATATTGACCGCAAACTTACGCCGGAAGAAATTGCCGAAACGGTGAAATACTGCAAGCACGATGTTGAACAGACGGTTCAGGTTTTTTTGAAACGAACGGAAGAATTCAATACCATGATGTATTTCATTAAGCATTTCGGGCTTAGTATGGACTACATTTCCAAAACCAAAGCGCAGCTTGCAGCGGAGATTTTAGGCGGCAATCGCAAGGGGGCAGATTTTGACGATGAATTTCAGTTCCCTATTCTTGATTGCTTGCACCTGAACAAATATAAGCACATTGCGGAATGGTACGCAAATCCTGAGAACCACGATTACAGCAAGAAACAGGATAAACAAATTGTGGCAGGGGTTGAACATACCTTTGCATGGGGTGGCGGTCACGGGGCAAGGGCAAAATATTCCGCTGATGGGGTATTCCTTATCATTGATGTTACCGCCTATTACCCTTCATTACAAAAGAAATATCATTTTGGGTATCGTGTGATGAACCACCCTGAAAACTTTGAGTTTATCCACGATTCCAATATTGCCTACAAGCGGAAGGGCGATAAGAAAGCAAGACAGCCCTTCAAAATTATGGATAATGCAATCAGCGGGCAGATGAAACAGAAATCTTCCGCTTTGTATGACCCAATGAGCAACAACAGCATTTGTATCAATGGACAGCTTTTATTGCTGGATTTGGTTGAACACATTGAACCGTATTGTGAACTTATACAGAACAACACGGACGGTATCATTGTAAAGCTGAAAGACTATGAACATGATTTCGATGTGCTGGACGATGTTGTTTATGAATGGGAACAGCGAACAGGAATGAAAATGGATTTTGATACCTATATCGGAACAATCTATCAGAAGGATGTGAATAATTACCTTCTGATTGACCGAAAAACAGGGGCAGTCAAGGCAAAGGGTGGCTATGTTATGAAGCTGAATGATTTAAGCTATGACTTGCCAATCATCAACAAAGCCTTGGTTGATTATATGATTCACGGAATTCCAGTGCGCCGAACTATCATGGAATGTCAGGACTTGCGGGAATTCCAGCTTGTTTCCCGTATCAGCAGCAAATACACACACATTCTTTACGGCGATAAGCCTATCAAAGAAAAGTGTATCAGGGTGTTTGCTTCCAACAATCCCGCTGATCCGGGTGTGAAGAAGGTTCATGCGGTAAGAAAAACCACCGCAAAGCTGACAAATTCCCCGGAACATTGCTTCATTTTCAATGACGATGTGAAGAGTGTTCCCGTCCCTGATAAGCTGGATCGTCAATGGTACATTGATTTTGCAAATAAAAGATTATCAGATTTCGGGGTGGTGTGATGGACGATTTACATATTACTTACAACCACGGGAACGGAGAAATGCTTATTCATTTAGATTATTTCTTCCCATGTTCACAGGTTCGTTTCAATAAGCTGCTGAAAATCATTGAACTTGATTGGCAGCATGAAGCGGAATTGAAAGAGAATTTGAAAGTTCACTTTCAAAAAAGAATTGCCGATTTAACAGCCTTGTGGAAAGAAAACAGTAAACTTTACTATGACAGCAAGGAAAAGGCGGCAAGTACCAAAGCAATTATTGACAGCCGAAAGCACCCGAACGGGTTGCCGCTTTCAAAGGATGAATTGAAAGAAGCAAGGGCTGATTTTAGAGCCTACACAGCAGCTTATAAACAGGCACTTTCGGATGCAAAGAGCAATAAACAGTTCAAAGAACGGTTTGAAAAATACTTAGAATCTATGTAAAGGCGGTGAGTTGAATTGTTCTTCAGGGGTTTTGTTGAAACCAAAAACAAGAAGTGCATAGAGAAATTCAAAGGAAGAACAGACTTCAAGACCTTTGAACAGGTTCAGTCATTGCCGGAATACGCTGGAATTTTGGCAGCGGAAACAATTCTGATTGATGTGGATGATTTTGAAGCGTCCGAAATACTGTTCAAGGTTGTAAAAGAATATGCGTTGACCTGTCGAGTGTACCGCACAAGCAGGGGCAAGCATTTTCTGTTCAAGAACAGCGGAGTACCAACCAACAAGACAGGCTGCAAACTGGCAATAGGTTTGACCGCTGATATTAAAATCGGTACAAGAAATTCCTATGAAGTTCTGAAATATGACAATCAGAACAGGGAAATTCTTTATGATACCGCTGAAAATGAGGAAGCCCAGCAGCTTCCCCGTTGGTTGTTCCCGGTGAAATCCAAAATGGAGTTTTTGAACATGGAAACCGGGGATGGTAGAAATCAAGGGCTTTTCAATTACATTCTTACGCTGCAAAGCAATGATTTCAGCGTGGAAGAAGCACGGGAAACAATCAGGATCATCAACAAGTTTGTTCTGAAAGTTCCGCTTTCCGATGATGAAATTGAAACCGTCCTTCGGGATGATGCGTTCAAGAAGCCTGTTTTCTTCATGGGTTCGACTTTCCTTTTTGACAAGTTCGCAACCTTCTTGAAGAACAACAACCATATTATCAAAATTAACAATCAGCTACATATCTACAAGAACGGTATCTATATTTCCGGGCTGGCAGAGATTGAAGCGGAAATGATACAGCACATTCCGGGGCTGAACAGGGCGAAAAGAACGGAAGTCCTTGCTTACCTTGATATTCTGATCCGTGAGAATTCCAAAGCGGAAGATGCAAACCTGATTGCGTTTGAAAATGGGCTTTACAATATCGTGGATGATTCCTTTGTGGAGTTTACCCCGGAACACATTATCACAAACAAAATCAGGTGGAAATATAACCCGGAAGCCTATTCCGAACTTGCGGACAAAACCTTGAACAAGATTGCTTGCAATGATCCGCAAATTAGGGCGTTGCTTGAAGAAGCAATCGGGTATTGCTTCTATCGCAGGAATGAACTTGGAAAAGCCTTCATTTTGACGGGTGACAAATCCAACGGTAAAAGCACCTTCCTTTCAATGGTTCAGTACCTTTTGGGGGATGAAAATATCAGTTCCCTTGACCTGAAAGAATTGGGCGATAGGTTCAAGACCGCTGAAATGTTCGGAAAGTTGGCGAATATCGGTGATGATATTGGTGATGAATTCATAGCAAACCCGGCAATCTTCAAAAAGCTGGTTACAGGCGAAAGAGTTTCAGCCGAACGCAAGGGGCAGAACCCGTTTGAATTCAATAACTATTCAAAGCTGCTTTTTTCCGCAAATAACATTCCCCGTATCAAAGATAAAACGGGTGCGGTGCAGCGGCGTTTGACAATCATTCCGTTTGATGCAAGGTTTTCTGCTGATGATCCTGATTTCAACCCGTATATCAAGCACTTGTTGAAAACTGATGAAGTCATGGAATACCTGATAAATTTGGGTATTGCCGGATTGAAGCGGGTTCTTCTAAACCGCAAGTTTACGGGTTCGACTAAAGTTCAAAAAGCAATGGACGAATACGAGGAAAACAACAATCCTATCATTGGGTTCTTCCGGGAATGTGAAGATGAAGAATTTCAAATCGAAAACGAACCAACCAATGTTGTTTATAAGCGTTATCAGGAATATTGCCTTGCAAACAGTTTGCAGCCTATGAGCAATATTGAATTTTCAAAGCAGGTCAACCGTATTTTGAATATGCGTGTTGAAAACAAATGGCTGAACGGTAAAAAACACCGTATTTTCATTAAAAATGAGTAAAGGAAGGTGTGCATTTTGAATGAACAGAGAGAGAGAGAGAGAGAGAACAGAAAGTAAAGACTGGATAGGCAATCAAAACAGTATTTACACCACCTTGGGGGCTTCCAATCATACCGACAAGGAACGGCAGCAGCATGATTATTATGCAACCGAACCGAAAGCAATGGAACTTCTGCTTGCAGAAGAACAGTTTTCCCCGGTCATTTGGGAATGTGCTTGCGGTGAAGGGCATTTGTCAAAAGTGCTTGAACAGCACGGGTTTGAGGTTATCAGCACAGATTTAATTTACCGGGGGTTTGGTGATTCTGAACCGCTGGATTTCCTGAAAGAATCCCTTGAAGATTTTGAAGGGGATATTATCACAAACCCGCCGTACAAATACGCCCTTGAATTTGTTGAATAGGCATTGAACAGTGTGCAGCCGGGAAGAAAAGTTGCAATGTTCCTAAAGCTGCAATTCCTTGAAGGGAAAAGCAGAAAACAGTTCTTCTTACATAACCCGCCGAAAGTGGTTTATGTAAGTTCTTCCCGCCTGATATGTGCAATGAACGGGGAATTTTCAAAGTACCCTTCAAGTGCTGTTGCCTATGCGTGGTTTGTGTGGGAAAAGGGCTTTCAAGGTGATCCAATCATCAAATGGATAAACTGAAAGGGGTGCAAAATGAACAAAAATAATCCTTATTACAATAATGAAGGGTACGCTGACCCTACTGCATTTTACGGAACAAAGCAGATTGTGAAGGAAGAAGCAGAAACAGAACGGCGGGCAAATGAATTGATAAAAGTTTTGAAGTTCATTATTCGTTCATGTGGTTTTGAACTGATTGAACGGGTGAAAATCAAGGACACAAAGACAGGAAAGGAGTTCAAATAATGGAACAGATTCAGAATGCAGTATTGGCAGCGTTTGAAGAATTCAAGAAAGAATTCGGAGAAAATGCGAAACTTGAAGAAGGTGATGAATTTGTCACCGTATTCAATAATTGTACGCTGATTATCAGTATTGAAGATGGCACACTTAGAGAACGGTTTATTGGTGGCAAACCTTACCGGGTTGATATGTCACTTGCAATTTATGAGGGTGGGGCAAATGAATAATTTTACTACGGATGAACGCATTGAACAGTTTTCAAACCTGATGAACCCTTATGTTTCGGAAGAATTCAAGGAATGGTTGATTGAAAGCGGCTTCTTCACAGCCCCGGCTTCCATTCACCACCACGGGGCTTATTCCGGGGCGTTGTTCGATCATAGCTTTGCAGTAACCAAAGCCCTTCTTTCCTTTACGGAACGGCTTGAACTGAAATGGCAGCTTGAACGCAGCCCCTACATTGTGGGTATGTTTCACGATCTTTTGCAAGGTGGACAACTACACTTGCACGAAAAAGCCCGCCATTTCCCCGCTGCTGGAATGTGACAGTTGGGAATATAACAATGCAACCCTTCTTCCGGGGCATGGTGATAAATCCGTTATGATGTTGCAGCAGCACATTCAGCTTACGGATGAAGAACTTTACTGTATCAGGTGGCACATGGGGGCTTTCGATGATAAAGAGAATTGGAACAGCTACGGGCGGGCAGTAACCAACTTCCCGAATGTGCTTTACACCCACACCGCCGATATGGCAGCCGCCCGGATTTTGGGGGTATGAGCATGAACAACGATGATAAAGAACAGCTTGAATACATAAGGGCATGGGTGCAGCAGAAGAAACAGCGTGAAGTACATAAGCAGATTGCAAAGCGAAAAATCAAATATCATTTCCGAATGGTGTTTCATTGGCTGATTGAACTTTTCAAGAAAGGACGGTAAACAGGTATGAATAAAATCTATAACGGAATTATGGGGCTTGTTGTCGGGGATGCGTTGGGCGTTCCCGTGGAATTCAAGGAACGGGATTCCTATGAAGTAACTGATATGATTGGGTTTGGAACTTACAATCAGAAGCCCGGTACATGGTCGGACGATAGTTCAATGACCCTTGCAACCCTTGAAAGTATGGAGCGCATTGGTTCATTTGATACTGCTGACATTATGAACAACTTCTATCAGTGGTTGCAGAATGACAAATTTACACCGTGGGGCAAGGTGTTTGATGTGGGCGGTGCTACAAGGCGGGCAATCGTGCGATATGCGAACGGAACTGACCCGGTAAAATGCGGTGGTAAAACCCGCATGGATAACGGCAACGGTGCGTTGATGCGTATTCTTCCCGTTGCTATGCTTGCGGAAGCTGATCCACATGACAAGATGGTGACAGTGAAAAGCATTGCAGGGCTTACCCACAACCACCCAATTTCACATATCGCTTGCTTCATTTATGCGTTCATGGTTGAAAACCTGATGAACAATGTTGATAAGCGTTCAGCCCTTTCCAATGCAATTCAGGTTGTGGGCGGGCTTTATGGTGAAACTGAAATGTGGCAGGAATTCCGTTTCCTTGCTGAAATTGATAAGTTTGACCGTGACGAAATCAAAAGTTCCGGCTATGTGGTGGACACGCTGGAAGCTGCTGTTTGGTGTTTCCTGAATTCATGCAACTATCGGGAATGTGTTTTGCTGGCGGTGAACTTAGGCAGCGACACCGACACAGTAGCGGCGGTTGCTGGTGGGCTTGCCGGGATTTATTACGGTTGCGGTGGTGAAAGCGGCATTCCTGATGAATGGATTGCACAGATTCCCCGGAAAGACTGGATCAAGGGGTTGTGTGATAAATTTGAAAGTTAATTTTCAAAACTGAAAAACATTCAAGTTTTCATTCCAGTTACATTCAAGTTGTAGTTGTGGGAACTGGAATGCAAGGAAACGCTGACTATACGTGGCTTTTCATTCAATTCATTCAATTCATTCAACTTCTTCAACTTGTTTTTGAGTTCTTTATAAGATAGAAAAAATCAATATCAATTTACAGTATTTTTCTAAAAATAGAGTAATAAGAAACAACAAGTTGAAGTTGAATGAATTACCCGGTGATTATTTGTAAACCCGCATGAACACAGACTTTTTCTTCATTCCACTTTCACATTCAAGTTAGAAAGGCGGTGCTTCTATGAAAGCGAAAGAATATTTGCAGCAGTTGCAGCGATTAGATACGATGATAAATCAGAAAATCAAGGAATTAGGTGATTTGCGCCTGATGTCGCAGAGTGTCGGCGGCATTGACTATTCAAAAGAGCGTGTGCAGTCCAGCCCTTCCGGGGATGCCCCATTTGTGAAGCCTGTTTTGCGTATGATCGAACTTGAACAGGAAATCAATGCAGAGATTGACCGCTTTGTTGATGAAAAGCATGAAATCATCAATCAGATTCAGGCTTTGCAGAACCCGAAACACATTGATATTCTGTATAAGCACTATGTTGAATTCAAACGGCTTGAAATCGTTGCCGTTGAAATGAATTTTACATATCAGTACATTGTTGAATTGCACGGTACAGCGTTGAAGGAATTCCAGCTTACCCATGAAAACCTATTGAATTCCAATGACGAACCCTGATATAATGATAAAGTGAAAAATCAGCGGGAACATAGTTCCTTGCTGATTTTTTCATTTTCCCGGTGGGGTACTCATAGCCGAATGAAAGGCAGGTCGGTGAACTCCTACTCACCGGGAAAATCTTTTTTATTGCCAAAATCACACAGAAAGGAAGTGAACTTTCAATATGGCAAAAGGAAAATATGAACACTGGTTGACAGAAGAAGGTTTGCTTCAACTGGAAGCGTGGGCAAGGAATGGTTTGACGGATGAACAGATTGCTTCCAATATGGGAATTACAAGAAGTACCCTGAATGAATGGAAAAAGAAGTATTCGGACATTTCGGACACCCTAAAAAGGGGAAAGGAAGTTGTTGACATTCAGGTTGAAAATGCTTTGCTGAAAAGGGCATTGGGTTATTCCTATGTTGAAACAACCCGTGAACAGGTCATTGATTATGACAAAACAACAGGCGTTCCAATCGGTTCACACATGGAAATTACAAAAGAGGTCACAAAGGAAGTTGTTCCTGATACCACAGCACAAATCTTTTGGTTAAAAAACAGGAAGCCGGAAGATTGGCGTGATAAAAGGGATGTTGCTGTTGAAGGTGCTTTGAATACAAACAACCCGTTTGAAGGTTTGACAACGGAAGAATTGAGAAAGATTATTGACAATGAATGATCTTCAAAAATTCGCCCGCATTGAACTTTCTAAACGGGATTTTTTTGTATATTGCAATACAAAAGCACCTGACTTCTACAAGAAGGACAGAACCTTCCTTGTTGAATTTTGCACAGACCTTCAAACCTTCCTTCAAAGTGATGAACATGAAATCTTGGTTGTGAATATGCCGCCCCGTCATGGCAAATCACGAACCATAGGAAACTTTGTTGAATGGGTGCTTGGTAACGATCAAACCCAAAAGATTATGACGGGTTCATATAACGAAATTCTTTCAACCAACTTTTCAAAGGGTGTGCGAAACACCATTCAGGAAGTAAAGGCTGATAAGGATAAAATCATATATTCAGACATTTTCCCCGGTGTAAAAATCAAATGGGGTGATGGTGCTATGAATATGTGGTCGTTGGAAAATGGCTATAATAACTATTTGGCTACTTCTCCAACAGGTACAGCAACAGGTTTTGGCGCAACCCTGATGATTATTGACGATTTAATCAAATCTTCCCTTGAAGCGAACAACGCTGATACCCTTGAAAAACATTGGTCATGGTTTACTGATACAATGCTTTCAAGATTGGAAGAAGGCGGCAAAATCATAATCGTTATGACCCGGTGGCACAGCTTAGACTTAGCCGGACGGATCATTGACGAATACGGCGATAAGGTCAAGGTTGTTCAATACAAAGCGGTTCAGGATGATGGTTCAATGCTTTGCCCGGAAATTCTTTCCCGGAAGTCTTACGAAACCAAAAGAAAAGCTATGGGCGTTGAGATTGCAGAAGCGAACTACCAACAGAACCCGATTGACATTAAGGGCAGACTGTACGGAAGGTTCAAAACTTACACTGAACTTCCGAAAGACAGTTCCGGGCATTTGCTTTGTTCTGCTGTTAAGAACTACACTGATACAGCAGATACAGGTGACGATTTTCTTTGTAGTATCAATTATGTTGAGTACAACAAGGAAGCCTATGTTATCAATGTCATTTACACAAAGGACGGTATGGAAATCACCGAACCCGCCGTTGCAAAAATGCTGTATGACGATAAGGTGAATGTTGCTGATATAGAATCGAATAACGGTGGGCGTGGTTTTGCTCGGAATGTTGGTTCTATTCTTCAAAGCAAGTATAACAGCAACAGAACGGTTATACACCCGTTCTTTCAGTCAAAAAACAAACAATCCCGCATACTGTCCAACAGTACATGGGTTATGGAACACATATATTTTCCGCAAAATTGGGCTGACCGCTTCCCTGACTACTACACAGCTATGAGCCGATACCAAAAAGAGGGAAAGAACACACATGACGATGCCCCCGATGCAACAACGGGCATAGCTGAAAAGGTTGGTTGCGGTGAAGCGTTCAGTTTCGACTAAAAATAACACATTAGTAACAAAAAGCCTTGAAATCATAGTATTTCGGGGCTTTTGTCTTTATTATGCGATAGAAAGAAGGTGAAAAGGGTGAGCCTGATTGACACATTGGCGGTCAAAGTATCGAACCTGATTTTGCAGGGTGCAGATATGAGCGATAAGCAGTTCTTTGAACGGGAAATTCAGAAGTGGAAGAACAGCCCGCAGCGTATCATGCAAATCAAAGGGCATTTGTACTATGACAATGAACACGATATTTTGCACCGAAAGCGAATGATGATCGGTGAGGGCGGCAAGCTGGAAGAAGTGGATAACCTACCCAACAACCGCCTGATTGATAATCAGTATGCAAAGCTGGTGAACCAAAAAGCAAACTACCTTTTAGGTCAACCCTTTGCCATTGAGGGCGAAAATCAGCAGTATGTTGAACTTTTGAAAAAGGTGTTCAACAAGCGTTTTATGAAAACCCTGAAAGCAGCAGGAAAGGCAATGCTGAACAACGGTATCTGTTGGTTGTACCCTTATTACACCGAAACGGGCGAATTTTCCTTCCGAATGTTCCCCGGCTATGAAGTGCTTCCTTTTTGGAAGGACACGGAACACACCATTCTTGAAGCGGCTGTCCGCTTGTATTTGGTGGTTGGGTATCAGGGTACAACGCCCGTGCTGATTGAAAAGGTTGAAATCTACGATTTGAACGGTGTTCACCGCTTCATTTTGGACGGTTCAACCCTTATTCCTGATTTGCAGGGTGTTGATGATAACACTTCCCCGTACACAACAACCACGGGTGAGGACGGGAACACCCTTCCCCTGAATTGGGCGAAAGTTCCGCTGATCCCGCTGAAATACAATGAATGTGAAATCCCGCTTTTGAAGAAGGTGAAAACCCTTCAAGACGGTATCAATGTTATGCTGTCCGACTTTGAAAACAATATGCAAGAGGACGCACGAAACACCATTCTTGTATTGAAGAACTATGACGGAACGAATTTAGGGGAATTCCGAAAGAACCTTGCAACATACGGTGCGGTGAAGGTTCGCTATGACGGGGAAACCAAAGGCGGCGTTGAAACCCTTGAAATCAAAGTCAATGCTGAAAACTATAAGGCTATCATTGAAATTTTCAAGAAAGCCATTATTGAGAACGGCATGGGCTACGATGCAAAGGATGATAGGCTTTCCGGCAACCCCAACCAAATGAATATTCAATCCATGTATTCAGACATTGATTTGGATGCTAATGACATGGAAACAGAGCTGCAAGCAGCCTTTGAAGAAATCCTTTGGTTTGTGAACGCCCACCTTGCCAATACCGGGCAGGGCAACTTTGACGGTGAGGAAGTCAACATTATCTTCAACCGGGATATTCTTATCAACGAGAGTGAAGCAATAGATAATTGTCAGAAGTCCGTTGGTATTCTTTCCGATGAAACTATTGTTGGTATGCACCCGTGGGTTGATGATCCGCAGCTTGAACTTGACCGCTTGAAAAAGCAGAAAGAGGAACAGCAGGCAGAATTTGAAGCCCAGCAATTCAACCCGTTTGCACCACAGCAGCAGAAGGGCAACGCCCCGCCTGATGATGAAGGGGGTACGGTGAATGAATAACGCTGAATACTGGAAGTTGCGGTTTGAACAGCTTGAACAGGCGCAGAACCAAAAAGGCGTGAAAGCCTATGCTGATATTGAACGGCAGTATAAGGAAGCCCAAAAGCAACTTGAAGGGCAGATTGCCCGCTGGTATCAGCGTTTTGCAACCAACAACGGAATTTCCCTTGCGGAAGCACGGCAGTATTTGAAGGGTGCAGACCTGAAAGAATTTAAGTGGGATGTGCAGGAATATATCAAGTACGGACAGGACAACGCCTTAAACAGTGGTTGGATGAAAGAACTTGAAAATGCTTCTGCAAAGTACCACATTTCAAAGCTGGAAGCCCTGAAAGTACAGACACAGCACAGCCTTGAAGTTATGTATGCAAAGCAGTTCGGCACTATGCACGGGGCTTTGTCGGATGCCTTTGAAAGCGGGTACTATCACACAGCGTATGAACTTCAACATGGGTTTAATGTTGGTTGGGATATTGCCGGACTGGATCAGGCACAGATTGAAAAGGTGCTTGCTAAACCGTGGGCGGCTGACGGGTACAATTTTTCTGAAAGAATTTGGGGAAACAAGAACAAGCTGATTTCGGAAGTTCACAACGAACTTTCCCGGAATATCATGTTGGGTGCTGACCCGCAAAAGGCTATTGATTCCCTTGCAAAGAAGATGAACACTTCTAAAAACAACGCCGGAAGGCTTGTAATGACGGAAGAAGCCTATTTCAGTTCAGCCGCACAGAAGGATTGCTTTGAAAGTTTGGGCGTTGAACAGTATGAAATTGTTGCAACGCTGGATTCCCACACTTCCGATATTTGCAGAAGCCTTGACGGGAAGCATTTTCCAATGAAGGACTATCAGCCGGGAGTGACCGCCCCGCCGTTTCATGTTTATTGCCGTTCAACAACCGTTCCATATTTCGATGAACAGTTTGACATTGGTGAACGGGCGGCAAGGGATGAAGAAACCGGGAAAACCTACTATATTCCCGATGATATGAATTATCAGGAATGGAAGGAAACCTTTGTTGATGGCGGCGACAAGTCCGGGTTTGATGTGCTGGACGATGGTTCAGCCCTTCACTACACCCACCATGAAGAACCTGAACCACCGAAACCAAAGAAGGAATATCTGACAAAGAAGAAGCTGCAAGCGAAAATTGCTGATGCAGATGTTCAGCTTGAAGATTTGGAAGCCCAATTCAAGGGCGTTTCCGGGGGTTGGACATTCGATGAAGTTTTGAAGGACTTTGGAAGCCTTGAAGATTTCACGGATGGGGATGATCTTGCAAAGCTGAAAGTCCTTCATTCACAGGTAGAAGCCATTGAAGCCCAAAAAGCAGAGTGGCAGCAGAAGTTGAATGAAAAGCTGATTGCAGAGCAGAAGAAAACCCTTGCGAAACAGCAAGTGGAACTTGAAGCACAGAAAGCCGCCGTTCAGCAACAGCTTAATGATTTCGAGGTCAAGACCTATTCCGGCATTTGGTACAACAAGGATGTGACAACCGCTGATTGGGCGGGGCTGAATATCGAGGGTAAGAAGAAGTATTATGAAGGGAAGTTCATTACTGAAACTGACCCCGATTTAATGCAGAAGTATCAGGATTTATACAAGCAGTTGGAAGAACTTGATACAGAGGGCAAAGCCTACGCTGACATTCAGAAAGAGTTGAAGCAAATTCAAACCCAAATCACCAAAGTTCAAGCCGATTTGAAAAAACTTGAACAAGGTGATATAATTGATTCGGTGGACGATGCCTTTTCGCAGGAACGCAAGGATGCCGCTATTTGGGCAAAAACAACCAAAGAAGCGGACGATGTTTTGCGTGATACTTGCGGTGAGGTTTGGCGCACTTCCCCACCGATTCAGAAAAATGCAATTTATGACTACACCCAAAGCTATCATAAATTCAACGAACCGTTGCGTGGTATTGAATACGGCAGCGAAAAGTTCTTAGGTGTTGGAAATGTGGATTTAGACCAAATCGGCGTTTCCTATCAGGGTTGGAAGCCCGGTCAGATGCGGAAAGAAATAAACGCTATGACCGACATTATTTCCAAATCGACATATAAGGAAGATTTTTGGTTGCAGCGTGGTTGTAGATTTAAGGGTATGGACAAATTCTTCAATGTTCCTATGGATCGCTTGCAGAGTGCAACACAGGCAGAGTTGGAACAGTTGCTTTTGAATACAACACCGACTGAATACGGCTTTTGTTCTTGTGGTGTTGCCAAAGGCAAAGGATTCAGCGGTGATATTATCCTGAATATTTACGCCCCTTCCGGCACACAAATGATGTATGTTGAACCGTTTTCGGCTTTCGGGAATGGCGGGGGTAAGAATTGGGATGGTATTGCAAAGCAAGGTTCTTTCGGTCAAGAATCGGAAATCATATTGCAGCAGGGAACAAAGTTCCGTGTGACAAAGGTTGAAAAAACACCCGGTATGATTTACATTGACCTTGAAGTGATTGAACAGACCCCGCAACGATAACAGAAAGAAGGTGGTTACATGGAAAAGAAAACATTATCTGAACGCTATGCGGATGAAGTCCTTACCGACAACACCGCCTTGAACCACTATTCACAGTGTAAGGGATGTGTTTTCCGTGACAAAACCACTGTAAGCGGTGAAGAATGTGGATGGCAAAAAGCCGTGTGCCACATTTACGGAAGAAGTACCGCTTCCCGGTTGAAATATTCAAGCGGTGAACTGGTATTTCCATACACCCCGGTTGAACCCGGTGATAAACCGAATGAGGTTTACAACAACACCGCAAATTGTGAGTATTACGAACAGGAAAAGCGGAAGAAATAAGCACTTTTGAAAGTTTATTTTCAAAGGTGCTTTTTTCATGCCATTTTTCAGGTAACAGCTATATCAAAGACCTTGAAAACAACGGTATATGCTGATTATATGAGGTCGATTTTTCAGAAAGGGGGTAACAGATATGATTGATTTGACAACCGTTGCACAGGCGGCACTTGTCCTTTTCGGTGCGGTGATTACAACCGTAATCGTTCCGTGCGTGAAGAAGAACACCACCGTTCAGCAGCAGAAGGAAATCATGGGTTGGGTGAAAATCGCTGTTGCGGCAGCAGAAAAGAAGCTGACAACCGGGGGAACGGTGCTGCTTACAATCCTGAATTCTGATTATGGTGTTGCTTCTGATACCCTGATTCAGACCGTGCAGAACACCATTGACCCCGCCGAAAATGCGGGTGAAGGTTATGGGCTTGCCCCTATCGGTCATGTGGTATCGGTCAAGAGTGCAAAGGAAGTCACCGTTACCCTGAAAACCAAAATCACCTTTGATACAGGTTACAGTTGGTCGAACTTGCAGAATTCGATTGATACCGCCGTTCAGGACTATCTTTTAGAATTGCGTAAGGGGTGGGCTGACACCGCCTATTTGGTGATTCGTATCAGCCAAATTGAAACAAGGCTTCTTTCAATCAAGGGCATTGTGGATATTGAAAACACCAAAATCAACGGTTCTACTGACAACCTGACATTGGGGAAATATGAAGTTCCCGTGTTTGGGGGTGCAAGCGCATGATAAGAGTTGCAAGAGAAGTTGATCTTCTTTCCTACCTACCCCCATTCATGGCAGAATTCAAGGAAATTGCCGTTACGCTGGATGCAGAAAACCCGGAATTTGTGCTTGTTTGGAAAGCTGCTGACCGGGTTTTGCAAAATGAATTCATTGAAACGGCTGACGAATACGGAATTTCAAGGTTTGAAAAAATCTTGAACATTCTTCCTTCAAAGGAAGATACCCTTGAAAGCCGCCGTTCAAGAGTATTTGCACGGTGGTTAAATACAATTCCGTACACCTTGAAAGTCCTGATTGCGAAATTAGAAGCCCTTTGCGGTGATAACGATTTCACAATCATCAAGGAATATGACAACTACACCATTACAATCATTGTTGACCTTGAAATGTTCGGACAGGTGGACGAACTGGACTATATCATTGAAAGCATGATCCCGTGCAACATGATTGTTATTTCCCGGAATGAAATTCCGTGCAAGGCAAGCGGTTTTGCCCTGTTCAGTGGTGGAATTTGCTTTGTGCAGGATTTCTTTATCACCAACGATTTCCGGGAAAGCTACACGGTCAACAGCAAGGCGGCGTTTGGTGGTGGCATGGTGGAAGAAGCCCACTATTTCATTACCAATGACAGCAAAGAAAACATTGCTGTAAATGGTGCGGCGGTTCATGGTGGCGGGGCAGTCAATACCGCAACCGTGGTTATCACCAATGATTTCAATGAACAGTTCAACATAAACGGCGAAAACAACGCTGGTTCAGGTGTGGTTGTGTCTGAATTCATTGGAACAAATCAGTAAAAGAAAGGATTGAAACACTATGGCAGAATTTTCAAAGTTGGTTATCACCAACAAAGGACAGGCTTTGATTGCAAAGATGATTGCCGGAAAGGGTAACATTGACTTCACAAAGATTTGCGCTTCCAGTACCACCTACACGCTGGCGCAGCTTGAAGCCCTGACTTCCCTTTCCAATATCAAGCAGACAAGCCTTATTTCCAAAGTAACCCGCACAAACGAGGTTGCAATCAAGGTTGAAACGGCGTTCACGAACAATGACCTGACAGCCGGGTATTATATGCGTACCCTTGGACTGTATGCGATTGATCCCGATGCGGGTGAAATCCTGTACGCCGTGACAATCGAAAATTCCGGGAACTGCTATATGCCCCCTTACAATGGTGTTACCGTTTCGGGTGCTTATGTGCAGCTTGTCACCACGGTAGGCAATGCGGACAATGTTTCCCTTGAAGTGGATGCAGCCGCCGTTGCAACTATCGGTGATATTCAGGAATTGCAGAAGGAAATTGCAGACCTTGAAGCCTATGTCGGTTATACTGCTTCCGATATTTACGGCGTGGAAGTTGACTTCGTGAACAAGAAGTTCACCCGTCTTGCGGGTGCGGTGAACCGTTCCGCTGGTGCTGGTTTTGATAACATTGCACCTTTCGGCGGCAGAAAGCGTTGCAACCTGACAAATGACGGTAAGGTTGTAGCCTATTACGGTGAAGCCGGATTTACCACCACGGGCAAGCTGACACAGGCAATCACTATTGCAGAGGGTGAAAACGCTGGTACTTATGCGGCGGGAACGATTGTTCAGACAATGGTTGAACAGCCGAAATTTTATTACAAGGTTGTTCCGCTGCTTGTGGAACATAACTCTTTAGGTTCTAAAATCCGCAAAGCCCGTTACTATGTTTCCGCAACGCCCAAAGCAGGGTTCAAACTTCACCCGGCGTTCATTGAGAACGGCAACGAGAATGAAAAGATTTACCTTGCAGCCTTTGAAGGTTCGCTTTGGGATGCTTCCGCAAGTGCTTACATTTTGGATGATGCACAGGTGGCAGATTTCGCAAATGATATGCTTTGCAGTATCGCAAACGCAAAGCCCGCTTCCGGCTTAAATCAAAACCTTACCCGTGCCAATACCCGAAAGCTGGCACAGAAGCGTGGTTCGGGTTGGGAACAGGGCTATGCGGCTACGGCGGCAGCTTCCCAGCTTCTTATGCTGGTTGAATATGCAACCTTCAATGTTCAGTCGGTGATTGGCAACGGCGCAGTAAACAAAACTGATGATGGCACAACTTCCATGACGGAAAACAGCGGCGCAACCGTTTCTTTGGGTAACGCTTCCGGTGCAGTCACCAACGCAAACGGTATTCAGATTGTTTCCTATCGAGGTGAAGAAAACTTTTGGGGAAACATTTGGTGGTGGGTTGACGGCATGAACGAACAGAACCCTTCCACTTTCGCAGAAGGTGATTTTGGAACGCTGTTCGTTGCGGATTATGGCTTTGCTGATGATTCTTCCGCAAGCCCTTATAAGAACACTGGAATTCACCCGTGCTACGGTGGCGGTTATGTTTCCGCTTTCGGTTGGTCGGAAGAATTCGATTGGCTGTTCATTCCCGCCGAAAAGAACGGCACCAGCAGCCTTCCCGTTGGTGATTACTATTGGAACGCTAATCCCGGCTGGCGGGTTGCTATATTGGGCGGTAGATGGGCTGACGGTGCTTATGCGGGTGCTTTCTATTGGAGTCTGGATAGTGCTGCTTCTGATCGTTATCGGAGTATCGGCGGGCGGTTGGTGTATGTACCTTCCAAAAAGGCAGCGTAAGCACTGAAATATATTGGGTAGTTCAGGGAGTATTGTTGTTTACAAACCCGATTAAACACAAGAGCAAAAATAGAAACCATGAAAAAGGTTACTAAATTAGGCAGTAAATGGAATAACAGTGCTAATGCAGGTACTTTCTATTGGAATCTGAATAATGCTACTTCTAATCGTAATCGGAATATCAGCAGGCAGTTAGTAAATGCACGCAACAGGCGGGGAAAATCCAAATCCCCGCCTGTTCAATATATTCTCTGTATTCCTGAATTACCCCGCCGCTTGGCGAAAAAGACAGCCCCCCACAAGGGGGAAGTTAAAAATAAAATTGGGCTGTATTAGTAAATTTGAAAGTTTATTTTCAAAAGTTGAAAGTTCGGCTTAATGTGCATACAAAAAGGACATTCAGCAATGAAGCGTTACGGTAATCTATACGAACAAATTTATTCTATGGATAACCTACGAAAAGCACACAAGAACGCACGGAAGGGAAAAGGCTGGTATGAAGAAGTAAAGGAAGTTGATGCAAACATTGAAGTGTACTTGAAACAGCTTCAAGAAATGCTTATCAATCATACTTACCACACTTCCAATTATGAAAAATTCATCAAGAAGGAAAACGGAAAGGAACGAGAAATTTTCAAACTTCCATATTTCCCGGATCGTATTTGCCAATGGGCTATTCTGCAAGTGATTGAGCCGTATTTAATGCGACACATGACAAAGAACACCTATTCAGCATTACCGAAAAGAGGAATTCACAAGGCATTGCACGATGTTCAAGAAGCAATGTGGAAGGATGTTCCGAATTGCCAACACTGTTTGAAACTTGATGTAAGGCATTATTACCCGTCCATAAATCACGACATTTTGAAGGCAAAGTTCAGAAGATTGTTCAAAGATGCTGAATTGCTTTGGTTGTTGGATGAAATCATAGACAGCATTTGCACCGCAAACATTGAAGATTTGCGTAATATTTGGCTACTGGATGAAGATGTTGACCCGGAAACGGGAATACCAATCGGAAATTATCTTTCCCAATATTGCGGAAACTTCTATCTTTCTTCATTCGATCACTGGTTGAAAGAAGAAAAGCGAGTGAAGCACACATTCCGATACATGGATGATGTTGTAATTTTCGGCAGCAGCAAGGAAGAACTTCACAAGTTGCGGAAGGAAATTGCTTTGTATTTCAAAACGGAATTACGGCTGACTATAAAAGGAAATTGGCAAATCTTTCCGTCTTATGTGCGGGGCGTTGACTTTGTGGGTTATCGAACATTTTTGAATTACACCCTTCTTCGCAAGAGCAGTTGCAAGAACTTCAAGGCGAAAATGGTTAAAATCCGAAAGAAAACCGCAAACGGGCAGATGATGAACTATTCCGAATGGTGCAGCGTGAATTCCTACAAAGGTTGGTTGAAGCATTGCGATAGTTACCGTTTGCAGAAGAAATATATAGAACCTATCCAGTCGGACACCGATAGATATTATCGGGAAGTAGTAAAAAGAAAGGTGGCGTAAACATGATTGATTATGGAAAGGTCAGAAGCACCGTCAAGCCTGATGAAATTGTGATTGATGAATTCAGCGTTTGGCAGCACACCGACATTCAGGAAGTTTCCGAAAATGTGGGTGAAGAAAATGAGTTCGTGGGCTATGAGTTCAACATGGTTCAGTATGACAAGAACGAATTCATTTTGAAACAGGCAAAGGAAAATGCGGAACTGTCCGAACAGATCACGCAGACACAAATTGCCTTGACGGAAGTTTATGAAATGATGGCGTAAGGAAAGGCGGTGAATCAGTATGGCGGCTATTTATGCGGCACTTATCAAGAAGGGGCTGAAAACCCTTGAAGATGTTCCTGACAAGCTGAAAGAAGCTGTTCAGAAGATTTTGGACGGTGATACAGATTGATTTTCAATCTTATCATAAAAATACTTTTCAGAAAGGAGATTGAAGAAATGGCTGTTATCTATGCAACCCTGATTATCAAGGGCAAGAAAACTTTCGCTGATGTTCCTGTCAAAATTCAGGACAAAGTGAAGGAAGTGCTGATTGACCTTGATTGCCCTGAACTGGCTGAATAAGTCGAGGGTAAGGAAACTATCACGGACAAGGTAAAAACCGCTATATGGGGCGTATATGAAGCCCTGTATAGCGGTTTTCTTGTTCAGTCCACACAGAAAGGAAGAATCCGAAAATGAAAGAAGGTTTTTGCGCTGGAATTGGCGTTGTGGGTGGCTTCATTGCTTCCCTTTTTGGCGGGTGGGATGCCGCCCTGATTACCCTTGTGATTTTTATGGGTATCGACTACTTCACCGGGCTTATCGTTGCCGGGGTGTTCCATAATTCCAACAAGACGGAAAACGGCAGTCTTGAAAGCCTTGCCGGGTGGAAGGGGCTTTGCAGAAAGGGCGTTACCCTTCTGATTGTGCTTGTTGGTTGCCGCCTTGATTTGGTAATGGGTTCAAATTTCATTCGTGATGCGGTGGTTATCGCTTTCATTGCGAACGAAACAATCAGCATTGTTGAAAATGCGGGGCTTATGGGTGTGCCTATCCCGTCCGTTATTGTCAAGGCTATTGAGGTTTTGAAGAAAAAGGCAGAAAGCGAGGATAAAGAAAATGAGTAATTCAAGTTTGATTTCGTACACGAAACTTAGCCCGAACCACAGCGGGCAGCGTACACACAGCGTTGACCGTATCACGCCCCATTGCGTTGTAGGTCAGCTTTCTTGTGAAACTATTTGTGAC
>ERZ779904.201-NODE-201-length-19513-cov-6.01824_pt1 | contig 19513 bp, 16 predicted proteins | sample MGYA00511549_ERZ779904 | MGnify/ENA primary metagenome ERZ779904 (study PRJEB29588, sample SAMEA2151391) | human gut metagenome | biome: human gut; feature: human-associated habitat; material: faeces | place: Denmark | collected 2008/2010 ...
CAACCTCGTAGCCAGCCGCAGTGCTCAGGCAGCCGTTATCAAGGCAATCAAGGAGGGTAAGACCAACGTTGACCTCAACGCCCCAACCACTCCGGATAATGCGCCAGGCGGTTCTACCCCAGGCGGTTCAAACACCGGTCAGACCGGCAGCGATGGCCAAGGCTCTGAATCAGGCGGCGACACTACCGGCAAGGACGATACTGGCGACGGCCTTGAATAGCCCAAGGAATCCGGTCATTAAGGTCATGGTCATTAAGGTCATTAAGGATTTCCAAAGAAAGTTAAAAGGGAAATGAGTAAAAAATCATCAGATTTTTGCTCGTTTCCTTTTTTTTTATTACTTTTGCATAAGATAAAAAAATAATAATATGATAACAGGAGAAATCAAAAACAAGATAGACCAGATATGGGACACCTTCTTTGTGGCTGGCATTACAAACCCTATCACCGTGTTGGAACAGATGACCTACATCTTCTTCATGAAAATGCTCGACGACAAGCAGTTGCAGGAAGAAGAGAACGCACGCGACTGGGATAGCGAGGTGGAAAACCCTACCTTCCCCGAAGGACAACTGTGGATTAACCCAGACGCTACCACCGACGAGGAGAAGGCTGGAATCCCTTACGAAAGCCTGCGCTGGCACGTGTTCAAGAACCTGGGCGCTGACAATATGTTCAAGGTGGTAAGACAGCACGTGTTCGAATTCATCAAGCATATCGGCACAGGCGAAGAAAGCGCCTACAGCCGCTACATGAAGTCGGCTATCTTCCTCATTCCCAACGCCCGGACCCTTACCAAGGTGATAGATGGCGTGGATTCTCTCGACATGAACAACCGCGATGCGATGGGCGATGTATATGAATACATTCTCGGCAAGATGGCGGCAAGCGGCACCAACGGACAGTTCCGCACGCCCCGACACATCATCCGAATGATTGTGGAGATGATGCAGCCTAACCCGAAGGATTACATCTGCGACCCAGCCATGGGTTCTGCCGGATTCCTCGTTGAGGCTGTTAAATATATTAAGGAGAACTATGAGACGGCTGCCTATGTAAGTGAGGATGTTCACCACATGAAAACCTCGATGATCAATGGCTACGATACTGACCAGACCATGCTGCGCATAGGAGCCATGAACCTGCTGCTGCACGATATTACTGCCCCGGAACTTGCCTGGCGCGATTCGCTCTCTGAGCAGAACGAAGACCAGAGCTGCTACTCGCTCATCATGGCGAACCCTCCGTTTGCCGGCAGTCTCGACAAGGGCAATGTGAACAAGAAGATTCTTGCCTACGCCAACACCAGCAAGACTGAGCTTCTGTTCCTGGCTCAGTTTGTCCGCTCCCTGGAGTTGGGCGGCCGCTGCGCCAGCATCGTGCCTGATGGAGTACTTTTCGGAACTTCCAGGGCTCACGTGGCTATCCGCAAGGAGATAGTTGACAACCAGCAGTTGCGTGCCGTCATTTCCATGCCGAGTGGCGTGTTCAAGCCATACGCCGGAGTTTCTACCGCCGTTCTTGTTTTCAGCAAGACCAACTGTGGTGGAACGGAAAAGGTATGGTTTTATGACATGAAGGCAGATGGATTTTCGCTCGATGACAAGCGTGCGCCGATAGCCGACAATGATATTCCGGATGTGGTAAACCGATTCCTGCATCCTGAGTCTGAGGGTTCCCGCACCCGCAAGGACCAGAGCTTCTTCGTACCCGTAGAGGAAATCCGCCAGAACGATTACGACCTCTCTATTAATAAGTATAAGGAGATTGAACGTGAAAAGGTGGAATACGAACCCGTAAAGGATATTCTCGTAAGACTGGAAGAGAATGAAGGGGAGTTTCTGAAGGGTTACAGAGAATTGTGCAAGATGCTGGAAGAAGATGAAAAGAAGGAGGAAATGGTATGAGAAAGGGATGGGAATATAAGAAGCTGGGGGAAGTGTGCTGCCCCAAAAGCAAAATTCAAAGGGCAACTAAATGTTTTGGAGGTTCAGATGAAATATTATATATAGATATTTCATCAATAGATAACTCGGTACAAGAGGTAAATAGCATAACTTCTTTTACGATGAGTAATGCGCCTTCACGAGCACAACAAAAAGTTGAATATGGAGATATTATCGTATCGACTGTTCGTCCTAATTTGAAAAACGTAGCCTTTATCAAGCAACATGATTCAAATCTTGTAGTTTCCAGTGGCTTTTGTGTACTTCGCACTACTGATGATATTGAACGCAATTATCTATTCCGATACATCACAAGTGACATATTTACACAACATCTTATGAAACTTACAACAGGAGCAAACTATCCTGCCGTAAGAGATTTAGATGTAAGAGATTCTACAATTCCTCTCCCACCCAAATCCACTCAGATTGAGATAGTTTCCGAACTTGACAAGATAAACGAGTTGATTCGTTTGAAGAAGGAGCAACTTAAAGATTTCGACAATCTCGCTCAAAGCCTCTTCTATGAGATGTTTGGAGACCCAGTGGAGAATGAAAAGGGATGGGATGTGAAGAAGCTAAAAGATATTTCTCGTGAAATTGGTGATGGTCTTCATGGTACTCCAGAATATTCAGAAGTAGATACTGGCTGCTATTTTATAAATGGCAATAATCTTGAAAATGGAACTATCGTAATTAAAGAAAATACGAAAATGGTTTCAGAAAAGACTAAAGCTAAACATTATATTGAGATGGATGATTTCACAATTCTTGTTTCGATTAATGGTACTTTAGGTAAGGTTGCTTTTTATAATGGGGAGAACGTTATATTGGGTAAAAGTGCATGCTACATCAAACTAGAAGCATATAATGATAAAAAATACATTTTTGAGTTGCTCAAAAGTGATTATTTTAAGAGATACGCCGAGAGCGAATGCACAGGAACAACCATACGAAATGTTTCTTTGAAATCTATGAGAAACTTCCGTTGTCCTCTCCCACCCCTCCCTCTCCAGCGTCTCTTTGCCCAGCGCATAGAGCAAATCGAGCGAGAGAAATCGGAGGTTCAGAAGTCCATCCAGGATCTTGAAACCCTGCTGGCTTCCCGCATGCAATACTGGTTCGAATAGAAGTTGAAGGTGGTTTCCACACCCATTTGGTCGCCCTGCGCCCTGAAGGGGCAACCCCTCCTAGCCCAGGGCAACGCCCTGGGTATCATGGCAATTAGCAATGCGCCCTGTAAGGGCAAAAGCTTTGTTTATTGCCCGGTATTTGAAGGCTTTTGCCCACAAAAAAAATATAACAATCACAATTAAAAGATAAAACGACAATGAAGAATTTTGACTTTATCAAAAAGCTGGAAGAGGTGATTCCTGCCTTCCACCAGCTACACGCATACTGCGATAAGGCAGAAATCTTTCAGAAGGCATTCCCCGAAGAGAGTGCCGCCAATGCACGCAAGGCACTGGAATGGCTCGTGAAAAACCATCTGGCTATGGCGAACGTGACGCTCGAACCGCACGAAACCCTCAGCCAAATGCTCAAACGCCCACAGATAGATGCTTTCATCAACGAAGACTGGGAGTTTGAACAGAACATGCGCATGGTAAAGAAAATAGGCAACTACGCTGCTCATACCGGAGCCCAACAGGTAAAGGCAAACGATGCTTTCATCTGTCTGAGAGCCCTTTTCTATGTGGCAACCGGTTTCCTCTACCGCTGGCAGGCAATCCGCAAAATGCTTGCCTTCGATGCTACGCTCATCCCGCAGGACTTTACCCAGATCCATGCATCAGACAATTCCGAGCCAACCGTATCTCCCGACCTCACAGACCATGTTTCTTCCGAGGCCATCAATCACCCGGAACCTCCAAAATCTCAGCCTTCAGAATCGCTTGAAAGCGAAACCATTACCCGCCAATGCCTCATCGACTATATGCTGAACGAAGCCGGCTGGGAAATCCTCCACGTAAAGGGCGACATCCAGGGCGGGAAGGCTGCCATCGAGGTAAAGATAGAGGGAATGAACAAGCAATTCCACCCTTCGGGCACTGGCTACGCCGACTATGTGCTCTTTAGCAAGGGCAGCAAACCGCTGGCGGTGATAGAAGCCAAAAGCACCATCCACAGCCCGGAAACCGGACGCAAGCAGGCAATAGAGTATGCAGATTGCCTGGAGAAGAAGTATGGTGTAAGACCGGTAATTTATTACACCAACGGATACACTACAAAGGTGATTGACGGCATGGGCTATCCCGACCGGGAGGTCATCTCCTTCCACAGCCACGACGACCTGGAACAACTGATTCAGAAACGGGGGCGTGCCGACATTACCCACCTCATGATAGACGACGAAATCACCAACCGCCCCTATCAGAAAACAGCCATCAAGAGTCTGGTGGAATGGCTCAACGGGAAGCATCGCCGTGGACTGCTCGTACTGGCTACCGGTACGGGCAAGACGCGCGTGAGCATCTCGCTCTGCAAACTGCTAGACAACAATAACCGGATCAAGAGAGTACTCTTCCTTGCCGACCGCACGGAACTGGTGAAGCAGGCACACAAGAACTTTGAAAAATTCTTACCTAGCCAGACCATGACCAGTCTCTCGGACGATACAGAACCCAACAAGTCTGCCCGCTTCGTATTCTCCACCTATCAGACGATGATCAACTACATCAACGCCGAGCCAGTGGAGTTCTCCATCGGTCATTTCGACCTCATCATCATCGACGAGGCGCATCGCAGCGTGTTCGGCAAATACGGCGCCATCTTCCAGTATTTCGACTCCCTGCTCATCGGTCTCACCGCCACCCCAAGAGCCGAGATAGACAAGAACACCTTCCAGCTGCTGGAACTGGAGAATGAGCCTAACTTTGAATACACCTATGATGAAGCCATCGCCGACGGCTATCTCTGTCCGTACCGACTGAAGAAATGCAACTCGAAGATAATCAACCGGGGCATCAGATACGACGATCTGAGCCCGGAGCAGCGGGAGCAGCTGGAGAAGGTATGGGAGTATGAGAAGGCAATGAAGGGCATTCCGGAGGACGAGGAATATCATCGAGACATTCAGGGCAACGAGATCTTCAACTACCTGATCAATGACGACACCATCGACAACGTGCTATCAGAACTGATGACAAACGGACAGAAGGTACATAGTGGCGAGGACGTGGGCAAGACCATCATCTTTGCCTACAACCACAAGCATGCGGAGCGCATCGTGGAGCGTTTCCGCCATCTCTATCCCGAGCGTGGCGCTGACTACTGCCAGCTGATAGACAACCAGGTGAAGAACCACTCTGCCCTCATCGCCGACTTCGAGGTCGAAGACAAGATGCCGCAGATAGCCGTATCGGTGGACATGCTCGACACAGGAATCGATGTGCCTGAGATCCTGAACCTTGTATTCTTCAAAATCATCAAGTCGAAGATAAAATTTGAGCAGATGATAGGTAGAGGAACCCGTCTCTGCAAGGACCTTTTCGGTCCGGGCGAAGACAAGAAGGAATTCTACATCTTCGACTGGTGCGGCAATTTCGATTTCTTCTCAAAGCAGGGCGACGACATTCATCCATCCGACAGCAAATCGCTCACCGACCGCCTCTTCTGCCTGCGCCTGGAGATTGCCAGGGAACTGCAGAGCGCCGAGCATCAGGAGAAGGAATTTGACAAGCAGCTGCATGATGAACTGAAGGCCCTGCTCCATCAGCAGGTGGCAGCCATCGGCAAGGAGCGCAAGGAGGCCCGCCCATGGCTGAACATCATAGAGCCTTACAGAAATAAGGAGAAATGGACCTGCCTGTCGGAATTGGATGTATCGCGGCTTAAGAAGATTGGACATCTTATCAAAGTGGATAAGGACGACGAGGAAGCCAAGCGTTTCGACATCGTGATGCTGCACATCATGCTTTCGCTCATCGACACAACCAGGCGTGTGGGTCAATTCCGCAAGGTGGTGGTAAACATCGCCGCCATCCTGGAGAAGAAGGCCTCCATCCCGGCTGTGATGGAGCGCATCGACATCATCCGCAAGGTTCAGAAGCCTGTGTTCTGGGAAAATGAATCGCTGGATGCGCTGGAGTATGTGCGCAGGAAACTGAGAGGACTGGTTCATCTGCTGAAGGAGCAGCGTGGCGGCAAGAAGTTTATCATCGACATAGAAGACACCTACACCAAAGTGGAAGGTGGCGAGGATGAGGTGATCAAGACCAGCTACAAGCAGCGTGTAATCGACTATCTGGCAGAGAACAGCAACAACGATACACTGCGCAAGATTCAGCATTTCGAGCAGCTGACCTCTGCCGACATAGAGGAGTTGGAGCGCATCTTCTTTGAGGAGCTGGGCACCAAGGATGAGTATAACGAGCTTACCGAGGGTCATCCGTACAAGAACAATGTGGCTGCGTTTATCCGTGTAATCAACGGCATAGACCGCAAGAAGGCGCTTCAGATCTATCAGCAGTTTATAGAGGGTTACAACCTCACCTCAGAGCAGGAGCTTTATCTGAAGAACATCCTGGATTACATCAGCATGAACGGCGACATAGAAACCCGCAACTTCCTGGAGTATCCGCTGAAAGATCTGAAATGGCGCGAAACTTTCGGCGACACGTTTGTTAATCTCAAGGATTTCATCAAGCAGATGCACCGGGTGATTATTGCGTAAGGGGCAGAAATTGTCTATGGTAAAAGAAAGCGACCGCTCACCTCATGATTTCTGAGGAGAGCGGTCGTTTCCGGTCATGAAGGTCAAGGTCATTAAGGTCATTAAGGATTTCGGTTTTTCAAATTATCCCCCAATATCCCTCTATCTTATAAAATAAGGTTAAATCAAGTTCGCCCTGCAAACAAAATCCATCCATAAAATCACTTTTCTGAATATTTTTTGTATTTTTGCAGATATATTGCGCTAATATGGGAATTGAGCATGGCTTATCCTCCTAGATTACAGGCGCATAATGAATAATCAAAAATTAAGTAAATATGGACATGGCAAAATATATAGGTGAGACTACTGAATACGATAAGAAGCAGGAAGTGGAACGCCGTAAAGTGAAAAGTTGGCTGAAGAGCGTCAGCGCCTTTGCCAATGGCAGTGGCGGTTGCCTATTGTTTGGTATTGCCGATGACGATACTATCATAGGGTTGACCGATGCCAAGACTGATGCCGAATTTATCAGTCAGAAAATAAAGGAGCGCATTGATCCTATGCCGCAAATCGACTTGAAGATAGAGCGTGTAGAAGACAAGGAATTGCTCATTCTTCATGTGCATGGAGGCGAAGATACACCCTATTATTATATAGGCGACAGCGTTCTTGAAACCTTTGTGCGCATTGGCAACGAATCGGTTGTGGCTGATAGTACCGAACATAAGCGTCTTGTATTAAGAGGTCGCAACTCTTCATTCGACGCCCGCCCAAGCGATGAAATGTTTGAAGATTATGCATTTTCTAAGCTTCGCAGCCGCTACTATGCCTGGAATGGTCTGAGCTTCGATAAAAAACTTTACCGCTCGTTTGGCTTGGTTGACAATAAGGGAATACTTACCTATGCAGGTCTGTTGATGGCAGACGAATGTCCACTGCGCCAAAGCCGTGTATTCTGCACAAGATGGAACGGCAAGACAAAAGCTGGAGGAAGCATTGATGCACTCGACAGCGCAGAGATTACAGGCGGACTTGTAACTCTTCTCGAAGACACCATGTCCTTCATTCGTCGCAACAATCGTACACTTTGGTATAAAGAACCGATGCAGCGCATCGAGATTCCTCAATATATGGAACGTTGCGTGATGGAAGTTGTAGTGAATGCCCTGGCTCATCGCGACTATCTGATTCAAGGTAGCGAGGTGCATGTGGATATGTACGATGACCGTATGGTGATTTACTCTCCAGGCTCCATGCCGGAAGGAAGACTTATCCAGACGATGAACTTAGAAGATATTCCTTCTGTCAGACGCAATCCGGTTATCGCAGATATCTTTGCTCAGTTGGGTTATATGGAGCGTAAAGGTTCGGGCATGGGCAAAATCATCAATCCAATCAAAGCACTTCCCTACTTTGAGGAAAGGATGCTTCCAAGCTTCTTCTCCGACCGTGCCCAGTTTACTGTCACATTTCCCAATATGATTTTAGCATGGCAGGAATCTCATCCAAATATTGAGGTAAACTTTGTGGAAAATGAAGGTGATACTCAAGGTGATACTCAAGGTGATACTCAAGATGATACTCAAGATGTCCCTCAAGGTGGCACTCAAGGAAAAGACTTAGATAAATGGATAGAATATCAAGTAGCTGTTTATCCTAAAATAACAACAGGTGAACTGGCTCAACTATCAGGGAAAAGCATTATAACCATCAAGCGTCGTATTGCAAAAATGCCTCATATTGTGTATGTTGGCAGTGGCTATAGTGGTCATTGGGAAGTAAGGAAAAAGGAATGAAACAAGAGTTTAAGCCAGCATCCATCCAATTTACTACATAAAGATACAGACAATACAATATAAGCATGAAGAAGATATTATTCCTACACGGATTCTTCGCCACGGGCAGCTGTCCGATGGCGAGAGCCTTGAAAGAGGCGTTTGAGGGGACGGCGGTAGTGCTGACTCCCGACCTCCCTTTGCACCCCAAGGAGGCATTGAAGGAGATTCGCTCCATCATCGACCGGGAGCAGCCCGACTTGCTTCTGGGCAACAGCTGCGGCTCTTTCCTCGCCCAGATGCTGGCTCCGGTGGTGGGCATTCCTGCCCTGCTCGGCAATCCGTATTTCATGATGACGGATTTTCTGAAGGAGCGAATCGGCGAGCATGAATACAAGGCTCCGAGAAGGGACGGAAATCAGCGGCTGGTGATTGACGAGGCGCTGATAGAGGAGTTTGCGGAACTGGAAGCCGTGCAGTTTGACCATTGCAACCCCTATTATAAGAATCGTGTGTGGGGACTTTTTGGTGAACAGGACACCCTGGCTCACTTCTCCCCTCTCTTCCTGGAGCACTACAACCAAGCCTTCCATTTCCCAGGCGGCCATACGCCTACAGAGCAGGAGGTGAAGACCTGGTACGCTCCCCTTGCCCAGAAAATGCTGATGGAGTTTTCAGCAAAGGAAGAAAGATATTTCCAGCACTTTAAGGGCGGCAAATACAAGTTCATCCATTCTGCCTTCGACTCCGAGACTCAGGAGCGCATGGTGGTTTATCAGGCTCTCTATGGAGACCAAGCCTATTGGGTAAGACCGGAAGATATGTTCTTCGGGAAAGTTACGAGGGACGGCAAAACTTTTAATCGTTTCACGGAAATAGATAAATAATTATGGAAACATTCAATAATGTAATAAACAGTGGCCAGCTTGTTCTGGTCGATTTCTTTGCTACCTGGTGCCAACCTTGCAAGGCGATGCACCCCATTCTGGAACAGGTGAAGAGTGTGTTGGGCGACCGTATCCGAATCATCAAGGTGGATGTGGACAAGTACGGCGTAACAGCAAGCCAATACCGCATCCAATCCGTGCCTACGCTGATGCTCTTCCGAAACGGAGAAGTATTGTGGCGCACAAGCGGTGTGGTAGATAAAGCCGAACTTCTGGCTACGCTTGATCCTTTCTTGACATAAAAGAATAAAGGAGTAACAATAGGAAAATGAGTATGAACACTTTACATAGTTATCTCGCCTACTATCTCCTTGCTATCAATGCAGTTACATTCATCGTGTACGGCATTGACAAATACAAGGCGAAGAAAGCCAAGTGGCGCATTTCCGAAGCCACGCTTTTGTTGCTGGCTGTTCTTGGAGGAAGCATCGGGGCATGGATTGGAATGAAAGTCTGGCACCATAAGACGATGCACAAGAAATTCAAATACGGCATTCCTGCCATTCTGCTGATACAGATTGCGCTGATGGCGTATTTACACATGAATTAAAAAACAAAATAAATAACGAAGTATATGAAAAGTTTTGCACCAAAGCCGTGGGTAGTACCACAGCCTGTGCTGATTATCGGCACATATAATAAGGAAGGAGTTGCCAACGCAATGAACGCTGCCTGGGCAGGACAGTGGGACATGAAGGAGATTATGATCTCGATGGGAAATCACGTCACCACAGACAACCTGAAGCTTGGCGGTGAGTTTACCGTTGCCTTCGCTACCAAGAAAACCATGGTGGCTTCTGATTTCGTGGGCATTGTTTCTGCCAAGAACGCCCCGAAGAAGATGGAGAAGACGGGATGGAACATCGAGAAGGCGACTATGGTCAACGCTCCTGTGTTCACCGATTTCCCGATGACCCTGGAGTGCCGCATCAAGGAGAAGTATGACGAAAGCGAAACCGGCTATTATCTCGTTGCCGAAATCGTCAATATTCTTGTGGATGAAAAGTATCTGGCAGAAGACGGAAATCCAGACATGGAGAAGATGGAACTGATTGTCTTCGACCCTATTCATCACGGCTATATCCAGCTGGGCGAGAAAGTCGGAAACGCATTCTCTGACGGCAAGGCTTTGAAATAATCAACGTAATTTTAACGACTCAGAAACAATGAATCCAATAGCAATACGCCTGCTTTCGCAGCAGCTCATCTGCCCTCAATTTGATACTCCCCAAAAGGTGGTGTCTCATTTTGGAGCCATGCAAGCCCAGGATTACCGGATGGTAAGATGGGCTGTGATGATGCGTACTCGCAAACCATCTTCCATCGCTTTCAAAAAAGCATTCGATGAGGGTGAGATAGTCCGTCTTCACCTGCTGCGTGGCACTTGGCAACTGGTTTCAAATGAAGACTATTGGTGGATGCTGGACCTGATTTCACCTAAGGCAACTTCTGTTGTAAAAGGATGGATGAAGAGTAATAAAATCAGCATCGATGATTCTGAGCTCAATCTGATTCACGAGATATTTGTTCAAAAAACCGATGAGATGCAGTCTGTAACAAGCAAAGACCTGAACGAGGCTTTGCTCGAAAAGGGCATCATCATGGACAAACATCGCCTATCCTACCACATTCGCTTTAACGAATTGAACGGTACTTTCTGCAGCGGCAATCTTCTTCCTACAAAGGCGACATACAGTCTCACGGAGAAGAAGGTTCCAAGAACAGCCTGGCTGGAACGTGATGAAATGCTGATGCTTCTGGCAAGAAAATATTTTCAGAGCCATTCGCCAGCCACATTCGAAGATTATGTCTGGTGGTCAGGACTGAGCACTTCTGATTGCCAACGAGGCATTGAGTTGCTTGGTTCAGAACTGAGGGTTGAAAAATGGAAAGACTATCAGTTCTACCTGCATGAATCATGTCGAACACGTGGATTCAGAAGAGGAAAGACTCATCTGATAGCTCCCTTTGATGAATATCTGATTGGTTATAAAAGCCGGGAATTAGTAATCCATCCACATCAAATGCCGTCTGCATACACTAATAATGGCATTTTCTTTCCTGTTATCGCCCATGATGGCAGAATTTGCGGCAACTGGAATCCTTGGGAGAAAAATCTCAACATCAGTTATTTTGATTCGATAGAAAAGGATTTGTCATTTGAGAAGCAATGGAATACATTTAATGAAACGATAAAGAAAAAATAAATGACTATTGATACAACAAACCTCTGTTCGCACCTTCAAAAGAAGTTGTTTGAACCTGAGGGCGTATATTATCCTATCTGGCAAGCCATGCAGAATGATGAGGAGTTGACAGCCGTAGTTCGCTCACGACAGCTTCATATCTATCGTAATGGTAAAAAGATTCTCATTCTCGCTGGCAAGGCTCAGCCGAAGATTATCAGAGAGGATAAACTGAATGAATTGATAATAAGATAAAGAACGAAGCTTATGAACTTTCCAGAAATATATTCAGCGTCAGGCATGATAGAACTGATCCAGAAGATCGGCTTCCTCCCTCTCCTTGATAGTGGCATTGAAGGATTCTCAGCCGAAGACATCGTGGCGGAAGACTGCGGTTACGTAAGACTTCCTGAAGGCGGTTGGGACTGGCCGCTATGGAATGGAAGGGCGCAATCGTTCAGGAAATGCCGTGTATGTACGGAAAGTTCTTTAACAAGAAGGCTGGATTCATCAGCCAGGAATGGTGGCCAGACTTCTGTAACTACAGAAGAAACAAATACTCTCGCCCTGATGATGAATCAATAGAAGGAGCCATTCTCAGCACGCTTCAATCTACCGGTAGTCTCATCACAAGAGAACTTCGGGCAGCCTGCGGTTTCACCGGCAAGGGAATGAGAAGCAAGTTTGACGGTTATCTCACCCGACTGGAAATGGCGACTTACATCGTGACCGAGGATTTCATCTATCCTCGTGACAAGCACAATCACGAATATGGCTGGGGTTGGTCGCTGCTCAATACTCCCGAAGATCTCTATGGCAGGGAGGCTTGCCAATGCAATCGCACTCCCCAGGAATCTTATCAGAGGATTTTCGAGCATCTGAAAGAAATCCTGCCTGACGCTTCGGATAAACAGATCATTAAATTAATTGGATAAAAATGAGAAAGGAATAAAGAGTAATGTGAAGGCGTGGAGATGAAATATGGAAGAATGGAATAAATCTCCGACAATGGTAAAATCTTCCGAAAACCAGGTATAAGCTCTTTAGGAGAATGTGCGTATCTTTGCACCCAAGAAATTTAGAATTTTAAAAGGCTTAGGATTATGAAGGAATTATTCTTTAATACCATACAGGAGTTCAACGACTACATTGGGGTGAAAACACTTCATCCTCTGGTAAGCATTGCACGTGTAGAGAACACCTCTCCGATACAGGAGGCTGTGCATCACTACGGACTTTATGCCCTCTTCCTGAAGGAAAACAAGGGCTGCAAATTGTCATACGGCAGAACAGAATATGATTTTGACGAGATGACCGTCACCTCGTTTGCTCCAGGTCAGTCGATTAAGGTTGAACCCATTCCAGGAGTACCGCTTGCCAAATATACGGTATTGGCTTTCCATCCCGAGTTGCTCAACCGCACCCAGCTTGGCAAGAACATCTCCCGATATGAGTTCTTCGACTATACAAGCGACGAAGCACTACATCTATCCGCTGCCGAGGTAAACATCTTCCGTGATGTACTCTCAATGATTAAGCAGGAACTTCAGCATCCTATAGATAGACATTCGCGTGAACTCATCGTTTCAAACATCGAGTTGCTGCTAAACTACTGCCTGCGCTTCTACGACCGACAGTTTATCACACGCGAGGAGATAAACCATTCGGTAGTAAAGAAATTCACCTCTCTGCTCGATGAATACATTGCCCGGAAAGCGGAGCATGAAGGGCTGCCTACCGTAGCCTACTTTGCCGACAAATGCTGCTATTCTACCAAATATTTCGGTGAATTAGTCAAGACAGAGACTGGCAGAACCGCTAAGAGTATGATCAACGACCGACTGCTTTCTGCAGCCCGCCAACTACTTGTAGATGAAACCTTAACCATTACGCAAGTCAGCCAGCGCCTCGGCTTTGAATATTCTCAGCACTTCGTCCGCTTTTTCAAGGCGCAGACGGGAAAAACTCCAAGCGAGTACCGCAAAACTGCTTAAATATAATGAAGCATATATAGAATAACTGTTATTTTTTACATCGAAGATGTTTTCTGGAGAAGAATTTGAAAATATGGATAAGAATAAAAAAAATAATACAATGAAGAAAATAGTACAGACAGCAGGGCGCACCCAGCTGGGTGAGTTTGCCCCGGAGTTCGCCCACCTCAACGACGACATCCTCTTCGGAGAAGTATGGAGCCGCAATGACCTGCTTTCATTGCGCGACCGCAGTTTAGTAACAATCACTTCGCTCATCAGCCAAGGAATCACCGATAACTCGCTGAAATATCACTTGCAGTCGGCAAAGAATAACGGAATTACCCGCACTGAAGCGGCAGAGATTATTACTCACATCGCCTTCTACGCAGGTTGGCCAAAGGCCTGGGCCGCCTTCAATCTGGCAAAGGAGGTATGGAACGAAGATGTGAAAGGAGAAGACGCTAAGTCTGCATTCCAGCGCGAGATGATATTCCCTATTGGCGAACCCAACACCGCTTACGCCAAATACTTCAAAGGCGACAGTTATCTGGCACAAATATCCGACAGTCAGATACCATTCTTCAATGTTACCTTTGAGCCTGGTTGCCGTAACAACTGGCATACGCACCACGCCACAAAGGGCGGCGGGCAAATGCTGGTAGGCGTAGCCGGACGAGGCTGGTATCAGGAAGGAGGCAAGCCTGCGCAGGAAATCCTCCCAGGCACAGTCATCCATATTCCAGCCAACGTGAAGCATTGGCATGGTGCCGCAAAAGACAGCTGGTTTGCCCACCTTGCCTTTGAACTACCTGGCGAGAACACATCCAACGAGTGGCAGGAGGCTGTGAGCGATGAGGAATATAACAAGATAAAATAACAATAAGATTTATGACTTCACTTCAAGAAAGACTGTTCACCATGCAGGATAAGCAGTATGCTGCTTTCCATGCGAAACTGACACCGGGAGTGCCTATGGAAAGTTTCATAAGCATTCGTGTGCCTGTGCTCCGCAAGTTCGCAAAAGAATTTACAAAGGAGAAAGAATGCGAGGAGTTCCTTCAGCAGCTTCCTCACGAATACTACGATGAGAACATGCTTCACGGTCTCCTCATTTCCGAGGTAAAGGACTACGAGGAATGCATTCGTCTTACAGACAGTTTCCTGCCATTCGTGGACAACTGGGCTGTTTGCGACATTATGTCTCCGAAGGTGTTTGCCAAACACAAGAAGAAGCTATTGGCGAAGATCAAGACTTGGAGTAAATCGTCACACGTTTATACTTGTCGTTTTGGAATAGAGGCGCTTATGTCTCATTACCTGGATAAAGACTTCAAGGCAGAGTATCTTGAAATTCCTGCATCAGTAAGGAGCGAAGAGTATTACGTAAAGATGATGGTAGCCTGGTTCTTCGCCACCGCCCTTGCCAAGCAATGGGACCAGGCGATTCCCTACATCGAGCAACAACGCCTTGCTCCCTGGACGCACAACAAGACCATTCAGAAGGCCATCGAGAGCTACAGAATCACGCCCGAGCAGAAGGAATATCTGCGGACATTGAAGATAAAATAATTATGACACAAGATACATCTACATATTACGTTTGGATAGGTGGCTCATGTGATTATGGTCATAAAGAGCGAGCTGGTGGTGCTGCCGTTGTGATTGAGCATAACGGCAACATCATCAGCCGTGATGCAATCAGCGACTTGCACACCACGGAGTTCCGCATGATGCTAACCCTCATGGTGAAGGTAATGCAGGAAATACCGGAAGGTTCCGACATTCTCTTCCTGACCAATGCCGCCTATATTCAGAACTTTGACAAGACTCCAACGGCTAAATCAGCCAATCCAGACTTGCAATGCATCGAGGAAAAGAAAAGGCACAACTCAGTCGGGGGCAAGATTGTGCAATATCACAAGAGTCCACTGCTGATAGAAACCCACGATAGGGCTACGGAAGCAATGGCAAAGACAAGAAAGGAGTTTCATCTGAAAAACAAGTAAATGTTTAGGAGCTATTTCCGGTCATTAAGGTCACGGTCATTATGGTCATTAAGGATTTCAACTTCTCTATTCTGGTAACACATTAGCGCTTTTTGATAACACATTTGTAACACACATGGATGATTTCTCAATACATCAAATTCATAACATATTGATTAACAGCTATTTACAAAAAGAGTACATAAAAGAGGAATAAGTGATAAAATATATTTAAAAACAAAAAAGAACAACAGAGATAAGTACCTATGAATAAGCAACTTACTGCCATTGTTCTCTCACGCTATTTTTGTACAAATAAGTTTCATTTTGCCTATTATAGTGATTCCGTTGGGGTTCGAACCCAAGACCCACAGCTTAGAAGGCTGTTGCTCTAATCCAACTGAGCTACGGAACCAACACTTTTCAAATCGCAAACCAGCTAACCAATAACGCAATCAGCCACTTTTCTTATTTGCGGCTGCAAAGGTACATATATTTTTTGAATACACCAAACTTTTTCTCACTTTTTTCTTTTTTTATGCTTAAATATCGCAAAAAATAACTACCTTTGCATCCGTTAGGAGCAAGAAACTGCATTCTGACCCCGAAAGAGAAGAGATTTTTATAACGCATATTCAAACATAAAACATACGCAAATGAAAAAGTTAATCTTTTCAGTAGCCCTGCTCTCAGCAGCACTCTCTGCCAGCGCAGAAGAACATCCGCTCTGGATGCGCTACCCAGCCATCTCGCCCGATGGCACTACCATCGCCTTCGCTTATAAAGGCGACCTCTACAGTGTTTCTGTCAACGGCGGTGAAGCACGACAGCTCACAACCCATGCAGCCTTCGATTCGCATCCTGTATGGAGCCCTGACAGCAAGAAAATTGCCTTCCAGTCTAACCGCGAAGGAAGTCTCGACATCTTTGTAATCGATGCAAAAGGCGGTGCTCCTACCCGACTCACCACCAACAGCGGCAGCGAAACACCTATCGCCTTTGCAGACAACGACCATGTGCTCTACTCTGCCAGTCTGCAGCCTACAGCCCAGAGCATCATCTTCGGCGACAACACATTTCCACAAGTATATAAGGTAAGCACCAAGGGCGGAAGACCGGAACTTTTCTCTACCCTCACCATGGAGAATATCAGCATCGCCAAGAACGGCGACATTCTCTACCACGACAAAAAGGGATATGAAGACCCTTGGCGCAAACACCAGAAATCACCTATCGCTCGCGACATCTGGCTGAAGAGTAACGGAAAGTTTACCAAGCAGACTACCTTTGCCGGCGAAGACCGCTCGCCAGTATGGACATCAGACGAGAAATCATTCTTCTATCTGAGCGAGCAGGACGGCACATTCAATATCTACCGCCGCAGCCTCAACAGTTCAAGCGACAAGCAGATTACCCACCACAAAGGCAATCCGGTAAGATTCCTCACTGCATCCAGCGCCGACCTGCTCTGCTACGGATATGATGGCGAAATCTACACCGTGAAAGAAGGTGGAGAGCCTCAGAAGGTGAACATCTCCATTACAACAGATAATGACGCTCCAAGCCTCGTACGTCAGATAAAAAGCTGGGGAGCTACAGAGATTTCCGTTTCGCCAGACGCCAAGGAAGTGGCTTTCGTGATGCATGGCGACGTATACGTAACTTCTGTAGAATACACCACTACCAAGCGCATTACCGACACACCGCAGCAGGAGCGCGACCTGAGTTTCTCGCCAGACGGCAGAGCCCTGGTCTATGCAGCCGAGCGCAATGGCGTATGGCAGATTTACCAGTCTAAGATCAAGAACGAGAAAGAGAAGAACTTCACCTACGCTACCGACATCGAGGAAGAGCAGTTGGTGAAAACAGGCGTTACATCACAGTATCCACAATACTCTCCTGACGGCAAGGAAGTGGCTTTCTTCGAAGACCGCGCTGCACTTCGCATCATCAATCTGAAATCGAAGGAAATCCGCACCGTGCTCGATGGCAAATACGTCTACTCTTACAGCGATGGAGACATCGCTTTCGAATGGTCACCAGACAGCAAATGGCTCCTTTCAACCTATATCGGCAACGGCGGCTGGAACAACCAGGATATTGCACTGGTAAAGGCTGACGGCAAGGAGGTTCACAACCTGACCAATTCCGGCTACAGCGACAGCAACGGCAAATGGGTGCTCGACGGCAAGGCAATGCTCTTCCAGAGCGACAGAGCCGGCTACCGCAGTCATGGAAGCTGGGGAGCAGAAGACGATGCCTACATCATGTTCTTCGACCTGGATGCCTACAACCGCTTCAACATGAGCAAGGAAGAAATAGAACTGGCTGACGCCAACAAGGACGAAAAGGAGAAGAAGGAAGACGAGAAGAAGGAAGAGGCTAAAAAGAAGGCTGACGAAAAGCAGAAGAAGACCGGAAAGATAGAGGTGGAAAAAGTGAAGCCACTGGAGCTGGACATCGAAAACTGCCGCGACAGAATCGTACGCCTCACCGCAAACTCTTCGCACATGGGCGATGCTGTGCTCTCTAAAGACGGCGACAAGCTCTACTACCAGGCAGCCTTCGAGGATGATTACGACCTCTGGCAGCACGACCTGAAGGACGGCTCTACCAAGCTCGTGATGAAGGGCGTAGGCCAGGGCAACCTGCAGACCGACAAGGATGTGAAGAACCTCTTCATCTGCAACGGAAGCAGCATCAAGAAGGTGGATCTGAGCGGATTCAGCACCAAGGACATCAGCTTTGAGGCTAACTTCAACTATAAGCCAGCCGAGGAGCGCCAGTATCTCTTCGACCACATATGGCGACAGGTGAAAGACAAGTTCTACGACCCTAAGATTCATGGTGTTGACTGGGAAGGTTACCGCAAGACCTATGAGAAGTTTCTGCCTTACATCAACAACAATTTCGACTTCCAGGAGATGTTGAGCGAAATGCTTGGCGAGCTGAACGCTTCGCATACAGGAGCCCGCTACTACGCTTCGAACAGCGCGCTTACCACCGCCAATCTGGGAGTATTCTTCGAACCTCAGTATCAGGGCGACGGCCTGAAGATTCAGGAGATTATCAAGCGTGGTCCTTTCGATGTGAAGAATACGGGCGTTACAGCCGGCAGCATCATCGAGAGCATCGACGGCGAGGAGATTAAAGCCGGAATGGACTACTTCCCATTGCTCGACGGAAAGGTTGGCAAGAATGTACGCCTCGGCATCAGAAACGCCAAGGGTAAGAAGATGGAGGTTACAGTGAAGGCTATCTCTCAGGGCAAACTCAACAACCTGCTCTACAAGCGATGGGTAGACCGCAACCGCGCTTTCGTTGACAGTATTTCGGGCGGACGCATCGCTTATGTTCACGTTAAGGCGATGGATTCGGAGAGTTTCCGCACCGTTTACAGCGAACTGCTGAGCGACAAGAACCGAAACAGAGCCGCTGTAATCGTAGACGAGCGCCATAATGGTGGCGGCTGGTTGCACGATGATCTCTGCACCCTGCTCAACGGCAAGCAGTATCAGGAGTTTGTACCTCACGGTAAGGTAGTTGGCCGCGATCCATTCAACAAATGGGTGAAGCCATCTTGCGTCATGATCTGCGAGAACGATTACAGCAACGGTCACGGTTTCCCATGGGTTTACAAGGAACTCGGAATCGGTAAGCTGATCGGTGCTCCTGTAGCAGGAACCATGACAGCCGTATGGTGGGAAACGCTGATGGACAACACGCTAGTATTCGGTATTCCTCAGGTAGGCTGCCGCGACATGCGTGGCGTGTTCGGCGAGAACACCCAGCTGAACCCAGACATCGAGGTTTACAACAGTCCGGAAGATTTCATCAATGGCCATGATACCCAGCTCGAAAGAGCCGTAAAGGAAATGATGAAGAAATAAACAGAACGCCCTGCAGGGGTCCAGAAGCAGAATCGCTTCTGTCCTCTTGCAGGGCGAATTGTTTTTGTAGCAGACAACATTAATTTATAGGGTGTCCAGTTCTATGTTCCAATATTAACTCACTTGTTTGAGAGTTTTGGTTCGTTCTGTC
>ERZ779904.212-NODE-212-length-18633-cov-2.8369_pt1 | contig 18633 bp, 14 predicted proteins | sample MGYA00511549_ERZ779904 | MGnify/ENA primary metagenome ERZ779904 (study PRJEB29588, sample SAMEA2151391) | human gut metagenome | biome: human gut; feature: human-associated habitat; material: faeces | place: Denmark | collected 2008/2010 ...
TCCTTTTCATCAGATTGATCGTTGATTTGATTAAAATCTTCTTTGCTGATTCTTCCGTCCACAAGTTTGTGTACTGCATCTGCACTCGCTGTGTCACGTGCGATTTCTGTTTCAAGGGCGGTCTTAGTGTAAGAACTTTGCAGAATAAATGTGTACAACGCTATTACAAAAATTGTCAAAAGCCCCGCAATCACAAAGACACTGCCTGTATTCTTCAGCCTAAGGAATTTTTTCAAATTAATTTCTTCTTTTATTTTCTTCATGCTGCTCATTCACATCCTCTAAATCCCAATTTATCGTTCATCCCTAACCTCTATAATTTCACCTACAAAAACAATATGTGGTTGCCAGCCTCCATTGAAATCGGGATAGACTTTTGGCATGGAAGCATAATACTCCTGAACTTCAGTTGTAATATCCTCTTTGGAAAATTGATGCTGATACAACTTTTCGCAAAGAAATGTTAATTTTGCCTCTTTATAAGTCACTCCCTGACCGATTTCAATAGGAGTCAGTCCTGCAGGATTGGTTGTCACCCTTTTTCATTTTCCCAAAATCATCCCAAAATGCCTGACATCTAATCCACTGTCTCAAATCGTGACATCTAATCCGAGGTTACAAGCTGACATACATTTTGCAGTGGATATGTTTCCATATAAGAAAACCGAGCTTTTTCAGAATTCTGGCTTCAAATCCAAGCCTCCAAAAAAGCCTGGAAATACGCCGCTTTTTGGCCCTTATTTATCTTTTCTTGACAGCAATACTACGCTCTTAACATGCATTGAAACTTTACTTTACATTAACATTCGCGCACGTGACGATGAAATTATAATTTTTTGCACCCCTGTATAAAAATATTGAAAAGTTTCACCATTCCGGCGGACAACTTATTTCTTCTCAATCCCTGGCAAATTACTTAATTCCAAACTAGTAAGCGTTGTCATCTGCAGTACTGCTAGTTCATGCAGTAACGGCATTCTCTCAGCCTGAATCTTTCCTTGTTTAATTAATATTGCATTATAGCTTTCCATATTTGCTAACACAAGTAATTGATGAATTGTAGCATGATCTCTGATATTTCCTTTTTCCTCCAAATTACTATCACGCCACTCTTTTGCAGTTTTTCCAAATAATACTGTATTAAGTAAATCTGCTTCACTTGCATACGTATATGAAATCTGTTGTGGCGTTAACATTGGTGGAATCAAATTATCTTTTATAGCATCTACCTATGGTATCAATTATTACAACAAATACTACTTCATATGCTAGTGAATTTTTCAAAACAATTGTTTATTTATCTGCATTATTCAAAAGCATAATTATCGAAGCAATACTAGATGGCATCATTCTATACTTATCATTATTCCTTGTAATCATATAGTTTTCACTAAAATTACATTGTTTTAATTCTTCTAACTTAAAAAAGGCAAAATTAGATCCATCAATATTTTGTTTTTTCGCATTCTCTTTCTTCTGTTTCTTTTTTTTCATCTCATTTTTGAAATTTGTTATGAACTGTTCTTTATTACATTCTTTCATTTTATAATAAAAAAGGAACTGTGGCTTGCCACCTTCTACAAGATCTCGATAAAAAGCAAATATTGTGTGTTCAAACTGCTCTTTTTCATATGATAAACCCAATTTTAGCTCATCATTAATTTCCATACATATGGCTTTCGAAATTCCTTTAATTGTTAATTCATGCTTGTCATTTATACAGTACTTTGTTTTCAATGAAGCACCTACACTCTGCTGCCAAAGTCCCTTAGCAATAGATAATTTATTTCCTCTTTTTACAAAAATAATGTTTCCATCAGACAGTTCCACAAAACCGTTAAATCCAAGGTGATTTGAAAGTTTTGATTCAGACAATGTTGATAAAAATGGACCGGGTTCATATATTTCTCTGACAGTTCTACCAGAAATAAATTGATAATCCATAGCGCGATTAGTCAATAAAGAATCAAAATATGTTGTAAATCCATATGTTAATACTATTTTTCCATCACAAATAGCTAAATCATTAAGACGAATATTTCTATTGTTAAAAACCACAGAATTTGCATGAGCTGTGAAAATCTTACTTGAATTATCAGCAATTTGCTTTGGTAAAATATATTTAGATTTATTTTTATCTAATTCTATATTAATATCCCATACTTCATCATTTATGTTTCGTTGCATTAACGTAACTACTGGAATATATACCACTTCTTGCTCTTTATTTTTAAAGATGACCATTTTGCTTTTTTCAACTTCATACTTATTGGCTAATGACTTATAATCTGTTTCTAGTTTTACATCATCTTCTGTAATTTTTCCTACTATTCCTAGAATTAAATTAGCAATACCTTCGCATATAAATACAATCAAAAAAGAAATAAGTATCGATGTGTCATAAAAATCGTTTAGCACAAACTTATGCGCAATAATTTCATTCACGATAATTATCGTCAAAGGAATAAACAATATAGCAATTTTTATATTATTCGCATTAATAAGTTTATTTGAAATCTGATATAATTTTTTCTTCATATTTGTCCCATTTTGTTATAATTTAAAAACCATAACAATTAACTCCCTTCATTATGTATTTGTACATTAATTTATACTATTCGCGGACAACTTTTAGCCTATACAATCCCCGCGTACAGTTTTTGCTGCTTTGAATTTTTATCACCCCTCTTAAAAATCTGGGTTTTATATATTTTTTTCCTGCTAAAAACACAGGTACATATTCGCGTATAAAGCCCTCAAACCTGCATAAAATCAAGGTTTCTTCGATAGCAATACAACGCTCTCCACGTGGCTCGATTGCTCCAGATTGATGTCAAGTGTGTAGCCAAATCCGCGTTCGTTCGCGGGAATTTATCAAAGCGTGTTTTTGCCGTAAAACACACCGATTTTTACCCCTGTACGTTCTCGGAAACAGGTCAAAGGCCTTGCTCCTACTTATAATATGCAAACGCACAGATTCGCCGACCGCTTCAAGGCTTCGCTCTGAGGGAACAAGTCTGAAATCCCATCGCCTCAACATTAGAATCCTTATACATCAGGTTTTTCTCCAAATTCGAATCTTGCCTTTCCTGCTGCAATCGCAGCAACCGCAACTTCCTCTTCTGTCTTATCAGGAACAACCCATAAGCCCTTTACAAATCTGGAATAGTACTCATCCTCTATAAGCTCCTTGGGAACTTGAATGCGAAAATTGTCTGGATATTTTTCGGACGGCCACTCCCAGACATATTCCAGTATTCCAAAAAAGTCTCCGACGCGTATGGCGCATAAATTCGGCGACCCAATAAGGACTGAGTACTTTATATTCTCATTATCAAGTCTGCGACAGAATTCTTCGCACTTTTTTATTTCGTCCAAACTCAACGGTTTGCCTTTGATCTCGAACCACCTATTCAAGCTTGGAATATAAAAGTCCGGTAGATATCTGGTTCCATCCATTTCAAATCCTTCGATCTCATATTCATAAGTCAAGCCGATAGCATTGAAAAAGACTGCCCATCGTGCTTCAAGCCGACTGCGAAATCTGTGTCCATCATACTCAGTTTCGATTGCTTTTATATCATTATTCATCGAAAAACTAACCTCCACTTCTGCAGATGTCACCCAATCCATTTTCCGGTCTCAAGATTCACGAATTCTTCCAGCTTGATATCGGAATGGTAATCATCCCCATACTCACCAGCAAGTGTCTGCGTATCATGTTTGAATGATATGTTGTACAGCTTGCCTTTTTTCGTTTTACGGATCAGGTCATTCTTGATGAAAAATTCAATGACGCGTCTATGGCCTTCAAGATCGTCATCGTTCAGGTAAAAGCAAGAAACACCATCGTCTGCATTACTGTGTTTACACTCTTCAACGATATTCTGTTCAATTGCCTCCCTACATATTTTTTCTACAAACTGCCTATCTCCGAAAAAATACATCCATTTTCCAACTTTTGTTTCATCGAAATGTGGATCTGTATCGGCGAGGTAGTACACCCATGCTGAATTTTTGATAACTCTCATCAGATCACCTCCTCATCCCTTGATAAACGGCACAATCACATCGTAGAATTTCTTCGTCCAATCAGCGTGGAAGTTAGCCATCTGGAGCCAATCGGTCTCATTCTCGATGCTGACGTTATTCAGCTGAATGAATACCTTGGACGATTTAATGTCGTCGCCACGGTTCCACTGGAGCGTCGTGCCCAGCGCAGATTCTATTTCTGCTTTATGTGTGTACAGGCTATCGAATGCAGCCTTGTTTTCTTGCTTATTTCCTCTGCCAAATACGACCTCTGCCCGCGCTGCATCAAAGTTTGCTACGCAGCAAAGATAGAAGCCACCTATACCAAAGAAGCCATTGATCCAGTTATCTCTTGCCGGATTAACATTGGAGAAGGAGCCATCCTCGCCGTGCGCCTTCTGGATAATCGGAAGCGCGTATGTCCAGTATTTTCTCCGGAGCTCGTAACGGCTGCCCGGCTCATCCTCGTTGGCCTCGTTCTCATCACGCAGATAAAATACCAAGTCTGCCGGATCTTCATCGTACAGTTTGAAGAGACGACTCAGGACAGACAGCTTACTCTGCGTGCTGGTGTTTGTCCATACATAGATGCCATCGCCGATCTCAAGCGACTTCGTGAACGCATCCTGATTTGTATTGAAGTGGAGAGCTATGTTCTCCTCCTCCGACATGGCCAGCTTAGTGATAATGGCCTTATCCTCGGCATACAGAATCTGAATAACCTTCTGGAACATCTCAACCCAGCTCGTTACCGGCTGTTCAGTGTTCTTAAAGGTAAACTTCGCAATCAGTCGTCCGGTCAGCTCGCCTTCATCCTCAAGCGTATAAGTGTCAAGCTGCTTTTCTTCCGGTTTGTATTCTGTGACAGGTGCTGCCCAGATTGACAAAGCCCGACCCATGAGATAATCACTGCGCTCCTCCAGCTCCGCCAGCGTCCACTTGTCCTTCTTGGCAATCCAAGTATTCATGCGAATACCACTGTCATCGAAACCGTTCTGCATGGTTTTCTTCTCAGTGAAAGAGCTATTGCTGTATTTCGAGTTGTAGGCCGTCAGCGTAAGATTTGCCATGCGATGCAACCACAGCTCATGTATCTGCTCATAGTCATCGCCCAGCTCCTTCTGCCATACTGGCGTTAGATGCTGAGGCATAATGTGCTCAATCGAATAGGTGCCGTCGTCACAGTGACGGTATACATCCTTATCCTCAGAAGTACCGAAGTTCTCGAAGCGCTCAAGAATGTAAATCTTATTCTTGCTGTTCATCAGATAAACTGGACGTTCCTCAAATGCCGCCTTAAACTCCACATCGTCCGGGAAGCGGGCACGCTCTTTCTTTGAAAGAAGTGCATACTTGAGCTTCTCGACATAGTTATCCTCGGTACCGTCGTATCGTATGATCTCTCGGTGCAGCATGAGGAAAATTTTATTCAGAGCATTTGTCGGCAGATCACACATCGTCCTGCGGAACAGGTAATTCTCTGTCGTCAGGAAAATCTCAGTGACCTGTGCCAACGTCAGTTTGTTTTCGTTATATAGACGCAGCACTTCGAGGAAGTACGGCCTTGTTACCGTCGTCTCCAGACGGTTCAGTCGGTCAATGCAGGCGTCAAGGGCAGCACTGCCGGAATTACCATCAAGGAGAATCTGGTACCGCTTTGCATAGGCCAGCATCTCAGCAAGGAGTGGTTCTGTTTCGATTTTTCCAAGCTCCACAAAGTCCTTAAAATTGACGTAGATTTTCTTCTGCTGCGGAATGGCCTGCTGCTTCACGCTCAAGTAATCTCGGATAAAGGCGCTTACATCATACTTCGTGCAGACCTCAATCTTGTTCCAGTATTTCTCGTAATAATCCTCCTGCTCCTTAGAAGGCAAGCCCATCAGTATGAAATTTCTGATCTTATCACCTTCGCTGAGGTCAAGACCGGTCGAGTTCAGACTCTCAAAAATGAGCTGAGGATTGTCGTCCATATCCAGACGAATATTTATAATTTCCAGACAGCAGATCGCATCGTAAAGCTGATCGATGGTGATTTCCTGTTTCTGAATGCGGTCATAAAAATAATCGTAGTTCACAGTCAGATTAGATTCGCGGATATGCTCCGTCGGATCAGAGAACAGCTTCCCGAAAGCCGTCTGGTCATTCTTTACCGGTTTGAGCTTGATACGGGTATCCTTCGGCTTCCACTTGTCTACGAGGTATTCCTCAAAAATCCGCTGCTTCAGATTAGCAGTTTCCGGCACAATGACACCCTTATCCATCAGGTTATACATGGCAAGAAACAACAGCGAAACTGTCGTAAGACGCTGCTGGCCATCAATGATCAGGAACTCCTCATTATGTCCATCCGGATTATAAACAGAAACAAGACTCCCGAAAAAGTGACTCTTCCGGTTCCCCTTGATGATCTTTACAAGATCATCATACAGCTGCTTGCAGTTTTCGGTTTTCCAGTCATAGTTTCTCTGATAAACCGGAATGACAAACCGCTTGTCCGAACCCTCCATGTATTTAACGAATTTGCATTCTGAACCCTTCATCTGTCTTTATTCCTCCTCGCCTACAAAGATTCCCGGAACATTCTGCCGGATATATTCGACTTCGTTCTCCACGCTGGTTCGACCACACTTTGATAACGAGGCCTTCAGTTTTAACTTCCCGGTGCTGCCGTCCTTCACGACATACTCCGGATTTTCCTTGATAAATCTCGCAGACTCACGAGAAAATCCATTTCTCTGCAAAAGGATCGTCAGCGGATTTGTGGTGCCATATTCCACGTATTCATACCAGTTATTGGCGTCCAGCTCATCATCGCCCTTAATGCGCCTGAACTCATTTGAAAATCGCAGGAAGTAGTTCGATATGCTAAACAGGATGACATTTTCGATCACTTCCAACGTATCAGCAAAAACAATATTGCGATGGATTAATGAGGTATCGTCATACACGCCCTTGGTATATCTGTTGATCCAGAAGTCATCCGGTTTCTCACGATGGTGTTTCAAGGCTGCCCGCATGATGTAGTTCAGGCCGTTTCCTTCCATCCATTCACAGAGGATAACCGCGTACCAGCTCAGCAGACTATCCTTTCCAAGTGTGCTTGATTCATATATTTTCCACTGGAAAACATTGCTCAGCTTCTTCAAAAACTCCAAAACCACATCGTGTCTGAAATAACCATCCTTCACTTCAGGATAACGCAGATCATTATTCTTTATAGCCATAATGAGACGTTTTGTCTGGTCAACAGATGTGTTTATGTCGTCGTCCGGGATTGTCTCTGTATTCTTGAATTTATCGCGGATTTTCTTTTCATCCTCATCTGTCAGGAATGGCTTGAACTCTCGACGCACAAGCGTATCCTTATCTTCAACAATATCCCTGAGCAGAATAAGGCCAAACTTACGCATCATGATATAGGACTCTTCTGACTGAAGAGGATCGCCATTCTCATTAACACGCTGTGGAATTACAGAGCTACCACTTTTAAGAATGTCAGCTACATACTTCTTCTCAACCTTCTTGAGAACCTTCGGATTCGTAGCGATGGAAAGCACCTGTTCCGGCACCTTCTCCTGCAGCATCCTGACATAGTCATCGGCCTTTACTGTTTCTTCTTCATCGGTAACAAAATATACATTCCCGAAAAGATTGAAACTGATTCTGCCGACACGGCCTATCAGGTTTCTGAAATCGACCGGCTCCATCTCGCTACGGAATATCTTGTTGTCCGTAATGAAAAGATTGTCTGCTGGCAAATTAACGCCTTCCAGTAAAGTGCTGGTGCAGAACATAATCGTTATATGCCCTTCCTGAAACAGCGTCTCTATCCTTGCCCGAATCGAAGCGGGAAGATAGCCTATATGGTAAGCGATGCCCTTGCGAATCATGTCGGCAAGGAAATAGTCCCCATGAACTTCCTGACGGATATCCTTAGACAGTGTTTCCAGCAAAGGATCATTCTTAATGCCATCATACCCAAGTGCGTCAGAAAATCTCCGAGCAGCATCGATTGCCTTATTTCTGCCGTTGAAGTAGACGATTGTCTGCTTTCGCATATCTTCCGGCAGGTCTTTATTCATTTTTTCAAATTTCAGCAGAATATCTGTAAGGTTAGCATTTCTGCCGCCACGGTCGCGTATATTCGCAACGTGAATACGTTTTCCGTTATGCTCGTTATAAACCTGAATTTCGTGATTCTTCAGATCTACAAGGAACTTTACCTGAACAACTGGTGAGTATGTAATTGCCAGTTTGCTATCATCACCAGCCTCTATATCTGTCATCATCCGGAGATAAACCTGCGGATTCGGAATGTTCGGAGAGGCGAAGATAAAGTGTGGCTTAGGCTCTCGTTTCAAAAGCATATCCACAACCTTGTAGTAAAACGGAGCACGGCTGTTCTTGCCGGACAATTTATGTGCCTCATCGATAAACAGGTAGTCTATCTGTACCTTCGGCTGACTTATCAACAGATACAGCAAACGTTCCGGTGTAAGAACGAAGATATAATTGTGCTCCTCCTCCAATGCAATATCACTGGCCGCAGTTACCACACGATAATTGCAGCGGTCGAGGTAATTGATTTTCTCAAGGTTTCCGTTTTCACCAAGGTCATCAATAACTTTGCCACGGACTTCGTTTATGAGTGCCTTTGTCGGCACAATCAGAGCATAGTTTTTCTGTGCGCCGTGGATGACCTCATTCTTGATAAACATCCGCATGATGAAGGACTTTCCCATAGAAGTTGGAGCAGAATAGCTGAAACAATCATCGGTCAAATGATCATAGGCTGTTTTCTGAGCAGCAAAAAACTTCTCATCCGGTTCGGCGGGAATTGTAAGATAGTCATCCCTAAATTCTGAGAAAAACCTCTCCAGCGCAGTAATGTCCTGATATTCGGAATTAATGTGTTCTATGCCCTTGTGGTTTCCTATGCTTGAAAAGACATCTCCGGCATAAAGCTTGATCAGTGTGTCCTCCGGGTAAAGCTCATTCAAGAGGATTACTATTTCCTGCGCCCAGATTTTATGAGCATTTGCCTTTTCAGGATCATTGGACTTCGATAGCAGATCAGCGAAACGCAACGCATCACGCTTCTCCTTCTGGTCGAAAGGCAGTGGTTCCTTCTTGGTAAGTTGAAGCAGTCGCAGGGCATAGTTATACAGCACCTTCTCATGAATCTTATTCAAGTATTCGTTATCTTCGATGTCGGCAAATATGGCGGCACCGAGTGTTCTCTTTTCACCGCTCATAGGTCAACATCTCCATCCAATACGTGCTGCATTATCGTTTTCTTTTCGGTCTCCGCATCATTCAGCGGAAGCAGGTAAAAATAGAATGCGTGGTTTTCCAGCCCGCAGTCCTTTATTTTCTGCGAGATGTATGCAGCGTGTTGCTGTGCGTCCTGTTCCAGCTTCTCCTGCATAATATCCAGCAATTCATCATCGCTACGGCCTGAAGGAAGAATGCCGAAATTGTATCCCAAGAATACGCCATAAGATATTGCGTACTTGGCCTTCTTTCCTTCCTCTGGTACAACATACTCTTTCAAGACTGCCAGATCATCTTCATCATAAAAACGGTCGAGGACGGTCTTTTCAATCATATAAACCTCATCATCCTCATGGGCACTGATTTTCTTGATGATCTCAAAAGCCTGATCTATGGCATCCTTAATCTCTCCGACAATATTTGAAGCACCGAATACCATCTGGTTATACGATCCGCTGGTACCGTCAGAACACAGGAAATGGATACCATCAGCCTCACTCAAATATTGCGCGGCATCCGTACTTAGCTCGATTTTGCTGAGTAGCTTATATGCCTTTAGCTTCTCCTCAAGAAAAGCATAAATCATAATCTCACCGAGCTCGTTTCCGGTTCCCTTGGCATCAGCTGCACCACGTTTACGCATAATACGGAGAGCCTGCTGCATGACTGCATCCAGATTCCCGGCCTTTTCATATTGCTCCTGCTTTGCCCGCGAAAATACATAGCGGCCAATATTCAGCATCGTGAATTTCTCAAGATCAGCTATCTTGATTTTTCCGCTTCTGACATTGAGGTAAAAAAGGCGCATTGACCCCGGTCGATCTTCACTGATGCTTTCGCTGTGATCGACCTCTGTAAAGTAATCATCAAAAGTTTTATCCTTTACAGTTTTTGTGAGTTCCAACGCCCATACACCTCCCTGTAATTAGTCGTCATCTTTCTTTTCACCATAAGGTGCCGGATCTTCAGCTACCATCATCAAATCCTGCTGCGGATTAAAATCGTATGTCACTGACTTCTGCTCAGCACCCGGCATCACGTACTCTTTGCCCTCCGGATTGTAGGTAAGGTTAAACACCAGATCAGAAAGCCATTTCTTGAACGACGGATTGTCTTGGAACTGCTTGAAGAGCTCCATGTTGTCCGCCATGATAGAGAAGATAACCGCCTGCAGAGCACGCTCGCTTTCGGTACGCGCTTCCTGCGCATCAGAGTTCTTCATGGCGTTCTGATATTTCTTATCCTTTGACACCATCTCCGGGATGGCCAGAATCTGACGCTGTACATTATCTGCATCGTTCCAGTTTATATTTCCGAACATGTCGTTGAAGTCCATGATGATCTTGGAAAGCAGATCCATTTCCGGCTCAACGATATGGCCTACCTTGCCTGCAGGTACCGGCGCAATTTCTGCATCAGCATCCTCCAGCTTAATAGCAATGGCCTCCTGCGCTTCATTTCTGTAGCTGCTCAGATCTATCGTCTGAAGGATGCCCTCCGAAAGATCATCGTCACGAGGCGATGGAAGTTTCGGTATCAGCAAGTTCAGGAAGATTGACAGCTTCTCCCAGTCAACATTTCCATAAGGAAGGATTGCACCAAGGAAGCCATATGTACGCACGAACGATTTAGCTGCGCTCTTAAACTTAATCTGATCGTCAAGTTCGAGCTGTTTATATACAGCTGTGCAGGCATCCAGAATAGGATCGAGGCGATCACGCTCCGCACCACTCAGGAAAAGGTCTACCAGCTTTTCAACATCGCTGTCATCGTAGACCTGATATTCCTCCATAATGGTAATCAAGTCGTACAGCTTATTAGGATCAGTCTCTCCGGAAAGAATCGTTGTTCTGTAGAACTTCGAGAACGCCTCCTCAATCACAGATGTCTTGTTCGCAAAGTCCAAAACATATACTTCATCCTTGCCGGGATGCGCTCTGTTCAAGCGGGAAAGTGTCTGTACCGCAGCGATATCATAGAGCGGCTTGTCCACATACATCGTCTGCAGCAGCGGCTCGTCGAAACCGGTCTGGAACATATCAGCAACGATAAGAATCCTATATGGATCTTTCTTGAACTCCTTCGGAATCTTAGCATCCGGGAATCCGTTCATGGCAGCAGACGTCAATGCCGGTTCCTGCCCGTTATATTTATGTTCGCCGGAAAAGGCCACGATTGTCTTATAAGGACTATGCCTGTCTGCGAGGCACTTGTTAATTGCGTAGTAGTATTCGATGCATCTCGGAATGCTGGCGGTGACCACCATTGCACGCGCTTTGCCGCCGATCTTCTTCTTAGCGACTACCTGCTCATGGAAATGCTCCACCATCATAGCTGCCTTTTTAGCGATAACGTCCGGATTACCCTCGACAAAGGCACGCAGCTTCTTCTGCGCACGCTTCTTGTCAAACATTGGATCGTCCTCGACCGTTTTCATGATCTTGTACCAGCTGTCGATGGTTGTATAGTTCCGAAGCACATCAAGAATGAAGCCCTCCTGAATGGCCTGCTTCATCGTATAGACATGGAACGGGCGATGCTTAATTTCACCGTCCTCCTCATAAGCAACACCGAACATCTCCTCGGTCTTGTTCTTCGGAGTAGCTGTGAAAGCAAAGTAGCTGGCAGAGGAGACGAGCTTGCGCCCCTCCATCAGGGCATTGATCTTATCCTCGTTGTCCGCATCGTCATCTGTGGCAAGGCCGGAAAGCGCCAGATTCATATTCGCGGAGTTTCGTCCACTCTGGCCGGAATGCGCCTCGTCGATGATGATGGCGAACTTGTTATTCTTATGTTCCTGCCCGATTTCAGATATGATGTACGGGAACTTTTCTATTGTAGATATAATGATGCGCTTGCCGTCCTGTATGGCCTTGCGCAAATCACCGGAATGTTCTGCCCATGTTACGGTGTTTTTGACCTGCATGAACTGCTTGATCGTATTGCGGATCTGTTTATCCAGAATACGGCGGTCAGTAACCACAAGGACGGAATCAATCATCGGGTGTCCGTCTTTTTCAAGTCCTATCAGCTGATGCGCCAGCCATGCGATAGAGTTTGACTTTCCGCTTCCGGCACTGTGCTGGATCAGATAACGTTTACCGACACCATTTTCCTGCACATCGGCCAGTAGCTTCTCCACACAATCGAGCTGATGGTAACGAGGCCAAATCTGTTTGATGGACTTCTTCTTGGTATCCTCGTCCACCTCTTCGATGACCTGCGCATAATTTTCTATAATGCGAGACAGTTTTCTCTTGGTAAGGATATCCTTCCAAAGGTAGTCTGTCATAAGGCCGTCCGGATTCGGCGGATTTCCTGCGCCATCGTTGTAGCCTTTATTGAACGGCAGGAACCAGCTATCCTTCCCGGCGAGCTTTGTACAGAACTGGATCGTAGCATCATCCACGGCAAAGTGAACCATGCATCGCTTAAAGGAGAACAGCAGATCATGAAAATCTCTATCTTCCTTATACTGACGGACAGCATTTTCTGTATTCTGTTTTGTGAGCTGGTTTTTCAGCTCCATCGTTATGACCGGAAGGCCATTGATAAACAAACAGACATCCAGAGCCAGCTTCCCAGCATCCTGTGAATAACGCAGCTGCCGTGTCGCACTGAAGATGTTCTTCTCATACATGATTCTGGCCTGCTCGTTATTTTCGGTCGGCGTCAGGTAGAACATGATGAGGTCTGCAGGATAAACCTTCACACCATTGCGCAGTACATCAATGATGCCTCGCTTAACGATCTCTCCGGACAGGCGGTTCAGAAACTGTCGCTTCTTTGTATCAGAAGTGAACACACCCAGCTTGTCCATTTCCTTTGGCTGCGTATCCTGCAGGAACCGGAACAGGCGCGTCTCGTCGACAGCATATTCTTTGTTATAGTCGGCGTTTGTTCCTTCCTCGTACCCGTTCTGCTCAACCAGCCACTTCACGATTAAGGATTCAAGGCCGCTTTCCTTTGTGTTGGTAAAAGCCATTGTCAATCCTCCTGTTCCTCATCTTCGTCTTCACCATCGTCCTCCGTGTATTCATAATTAGGAATTTTTATTCCGCTTACATCAAGTTTTCCTGTTACCACGGAGAAGACTATTTGCTTTTTCAAATCTGTTAACACTTTAATCTCTTTTCTAAATACACTTTCGATGTTCTCGTAATAACTAATTACATCTTGAATTTCTGACACTATTGAGCCTTGTTCTTCCTCAGAAGGTAGGTAGATATTCTGATTCAAAAAGTTATTAACCTTGATTACCTTTCTAAGCCCTGAATACAATGGTTTAAAAGCCTTTTCATCATCAAGCACCGTAAAAAGCTGAAGCAAATATTCAGGATTACAGTAATCAACATCGAAAACTGTATATGCTCCGGTTATCATTCCATGTATATCTGCTAACCCAACAGTTCGAGGCGTCTCATCTATATCAAATAGGCAAAAAACAAACTGACCCGGATCAACAACCTGATATGCAGAAAAATCCGATGGAAATTTTCCTTTTGCTTCACTTAGGTCGCGAACAATAACCCCATTAGTTGTAAGTGAAAGAAGCGTATATTTCTCACTATCGCTTCCAACAGGCGCCTTAATTTCTGTAAATAAGTTCCTTAGCTTCACCTTTGTCCACTTTTCAGGAGCGCTGGCCATCCATGGATTATCTGTTTGTTTTCTCTTCCCGCTTAAACCCAATCCAAAGACAAGGCTTTTGACCTTGTTGTGCTTTATCTCTTTAACTAATTTAAGTTCCCGCCTTTTTGTAGAAATTAGTTTGTTCATCCTTGATGTCTGCCAATTTAAATAATCGACAATTTGCCTCTGTTCTACGATAGATGGTACGGGCATCTTCATCGAAAGGAAAGTGTCTGCTTTAATAGTCTTTCTTAAGCCTGAATAGAAATACCTTAACGCTTTTATATCATCCAAGGCGGTGTAATAATATGTCACGTATTCCGGCAACAATTCTGAAACCTGATAAATCGTATATGCACCGGTCAGCATTCCTTCTTCTTTAGACAAACCAACTGTCCTTGGTGTTTCGTCGATATCAAAAAGGCAAAATGCTATATCATTTTCCTTTACAATCTTGTATGACTTAAAATCTGACGGAAATTTGCCCTTACCGCTTTCCAAGTCACGAGGAATAACTCCCTTTGTAGTCAAGGACAGTAATGTATAATTGGAGAAGTTCTCTCCCACAACATCTGTTTTTTCTTTCAGTATTTCTCTGTTTCGGACTATCCCCCAATGCTGTGGTATTTTTTTTAGCCAAGGGAGGTCTACCTCTTTATATGTCGAGTATTGATTCATCATCTTATGCCTCCCGTTATCTCGTTGAACATTCCATCTGTTTCCTGTTCCAACGAGTGCAACTCATCCATAACTTCTTCAAATGTACGTAAATGAAGCGGGCGATAAAAACACTTTGTAAAGCTCACTTCATATCCAATCTTTGTCTTCTTGTCATCGATCCATGCATTATCAGAGAACGGCAGAATCTCATTCTTGAAGTATTCTTCAATCCCACCTGAATATGTAAATGGAACAGTTTCAGTATAAGTTTTATCCTTATCTGGAACTCTATTTCCTTTTTTATCTGTTTCCACCGATCCATCTTCTCGATACATTGGCATCAATACAGTTATTTCCCAAAAGCCGAATTCTTCATTTTCATATATGTGGCTTATATCACTCTCTTCAAAAGAGAGAAATACATCTACAATTTGTTTCCTGAATTCAGATGTCAGTTCATTGCTTTTATCTCCCAGCTTCTTCCTTAGCGGTCTTTTCATAGCCATGGCATCAATAAGTTGAATTTTCCCTTTACGTCTATCTTCTTTCTTGTTTGACACAACCCATATATACGTATTTAATGGAGTGTTATAAAACATCTTATCAGGAAGCGCTATAATAGCCTCCACAAGATCATTTTCAATTAGGTAGCGGCGGGCATTACTTTCACCGCTGCCAGCATCTCCAGTAAATATAGAAGAACCGTTATGCACCTCAACAATCCTGCTCCCAAGTTCAGTATCTTTTTTCATCTTGGACACATTATTAAGAAGGAATAAAAGCTGTCCGTCACTGGTTCGTGGAATCATTGGCATCAATTCTCCACCTTCCAGATATGTATTGAAGCGTGTATCGAGGATTTCCTTCTTGCCGCCCATCTTCTCGGCATCGGTCTTCCAGCTCTTGCCGTAAGGTGGATTTGAGAGCATAAAGTCAAACTGACGGGATGCGTGCTGATCATCAGAAAGTGTGGAGCCGTACATGATGTGCTCGGCCTCCTCGCCGTCACCTTTCAGCAGCATATCCGCAGTACAGATAGCATAAGTTTCCGGATTGATTTCCTGTCCGAAAAGATGGATAGCGACTTCCTTGCCACGCCTCTTGGCCAGCGTCAAAAGTCTGTCCTGAGCGACGGTGAGCATACCTCCCGTACCGCAGGCTCCGTCATAGCAGGAATAGGAAGCGTCCTTGATTTTGTCGGCAATCGGCATGAACACAAGGTCAGCCATGAGCTCGACGACATCACGAGGCGTCCAGTGTTCTCCGGCTTCCTCGTTGTTTTCCTCATTAAACTTACGGATGAGTTCCTCAAAGATGGTACCCATACCATGATTATCGAGGCCGGGATGCTTGAGGATCGTCTTTGCTTCATCCTTATAAATCGGATTCGGGCTCAGGTTGATATCAGAAGAAGTAAACTTCTCGATGACCGCACCAAGGATATCCGCATCCACCATCGTGTCGATCTGATTGCGGAACTTAAATTTATCCAGAATCACCTGAACATTTGGAGAGAAGCCATCCAGATATGCTTTGAAGTCCGCCTTCAAAGTCTGAGCTTTGGAGCGGCTGGTCAAGTCTTTCAGAAGGAATGGAGACGCATTGCAGAAAGCCTGTCCCGCTGCATTACACAGCGCAGGCCACTGGTTATCGATTTTTGCAGCGTCCAGCTGTTTCTTCATTGCCAACACTGCCGGTTTCGTCTCTTCCAGCATGGCATCCAGACGACGGATTACCGTCATCGGGAGAATGACGTCACGATACTTGCCGCGTACATACACGTCGCGCAGGCAGTCGTCTGCGATTCCCCATATAAAACTTACTATCTGATTGTGAACCTGATTGTCCATTACAATTTTCCTCCGTTTGTCCGTGGCATAGTTTGCCACTCTATATTTTCATTCTATAAAACCTGCTGTCCCATAAACCGGACTTACTCGGCATCCTGTTCTTCTTTTCCAGGTGCATTATCATCGGATGCTCCGCCAGAACGAATCCAATCATCGACTTCGGATAATTTAAATTTCCAGAGTCTGCCGACTTTATACGCAGGCATATTCCGTTTTGAAATCCACTGCAAAATAGTCTCGCGTCCAACACCGAGATATGCCTGTACATCTTTTAATGTTACCCATTTTTCAACTTGCAGCTGATCGCTCACTTTATTACCTCCATCTTTAAGAGTTCTTCCTTTTGAACTTTACATCTATATCTATATCGAACATTCGACTACCGGGATAACAGTCATTGTCATCGCTATCTACCATGATCCAATGACAAGTAGTATGCCCTTCAAATGGTCTGAGTTCAATGACTGTGGAGATTTCCACACCGGTTTTCGGTGGCGTCTCCGGTATTTCAATGTAGTTGCTTTCTGCCCGTGGCCTTATCTTATCATGATTGGAAAGATACAGCCTTCGGCCATGCCATGTTTGCGTGCCCAGATTAGAGAATTTCCACGTTATCGTCAGCTTCTCATACATGAAACCGGAATAGCTTCTCTTGTGATCCGGCTTGATGTACACCGTGTCGTCCGGGTACAGAGACGATATGTGGTGAAAGGAACTGGGCTCCTGTTCTGGTTCCTCCAAAAGCTGCTGATAGGTCATTGCCACAATATCAGCAGCGTCTTCCTTATCGCTATCTATAAAGGCTTTGAACTGAACCGTAAGTGCTCTTCGGAGTGCTTGCGGATTTTTTTCTGCCGTGGGAGGTATTCCAAAGGCAAGCATTACATCACCGTACTTATTCTTGTCGATGATCTTTTCAAAATATGCGCACAGGCCATCCTCATTAAAAGTCTTAAAAGAATCCTTCAGGTCTGGAGACATCTTCCTCGACCCGTCAAATAGCTTTCGCTCCAAGGGTACATCGTCTGACTTTAGTCTATCGCCCTGCTTGTGCGAGAAATAATTGCTCCCCGCTTCAATAAAGCAGAAGGAAACAAATATCCCGTTGTTTTTTCGGCTCGGATAATACATCTGTGCTGCCGTGCTCGGAAATATCCGGCTGAAATATTCACTTAATTCCAATCGAATACCTCCTCTCAGATCTTGTCCTATGTTTTGTCCTATGTGTCTCACGTTACCGGTCAAGCCGTCTCATTTTGCCGTGCGAAACTATAAACAAGCAGGGCAAAGAAGACAAAATCCGACAATGTGAGACCTTAACTATTTAATTATACACAGAAACACCATCTCTGTCAACAGTAGTTGGTTATAAACTCACATAAACCGACAAAGAACCACTTCATTGTTCCTCCTCACCAATTCCCTTGGATACATCCCCTGATCAAGGATGAGTTCAGTTTTCAAGGGTGGTGCAAATAACGCAGCTGACTTCTGAACGGAAGGCTGAGCAGGAAGGAGATGAAAAACGTGACTAAAGACGAACGCGAGAATTGGATTATCAATATCGAGAACACCGCATCTACGATCAGCTCCCAATTGGGATCAGCTGTAGTTGATGGAGTATTCCAGCGATATGGCGCTCACAGCGTCAAAGACCTAAATCCGAGTGATCTGCCGGACGTATTCAGCGAGTTATACGCCATCGAAGCGGATCTCAGATAACGGTCGATGCCCTAAGCAAGGCATAAAAAGGCTCACCGCTATGAACGCTCACCCGGCATGCAGAGTGGCTCGAACGGGCATAGCGGTCACAAGTAAATAAACACCAGCCTACGAGCGTGGTTGGCAACTGAAACGGATTCATTTCCCGTTCCGGTCGGCCTTCCACGCTCTTTTTCCATGAGACCTCCGGTTCGGGAACCACACGAAAATCGGAGGTTTTATCATGCAAAACAATGAAAATCAGAAGACTTACTTTATTTACGTTCGCAGCACCGGCGAGAAGGTGCCGGTCACCAAGGAACAGCACGACTCTTTCTATAAGGAAGCTGACCGTATTCGCCACAAAGAGCAGGATCATGGCAGGTGCATGTGCCCTTATCGTTTTATTTGGAAATGCGACGGCGACTGTATCGGCTGCGAATACCATGCAGCGGGCGACATTACTTCGCTGGATCAGCCGCTC
>ERZ779904.223-NODE-223-length-17475-cov-5.24638_pt1 | contig 17475 bp, 26 predicted proteins | sample MGYA00511549_ERZ779904 | MGnify/ENA primary metagenome ERZ779904 (study PRJEB29588, sample SAMEA2151391) | human gut metagenome | biome: human gut; feature: human-associated habitat; material: faeces | place: Denmark | collected 2008/2010 ...
GTCTTTTCGGGGTTGCAGATGTAGTCTATCGCTTTATCAACGGTTGCTTTGATAGCATGGATTTTTGTGTATGCCATACTTTATTCATCAACTCCTTTACTTCATTCATATCGTCCTGATAGATGTTTCCGGTACTGTTTACCCGCTTTGCAATCTGATTCAGACTGGAGCTGATTCGTCCAAGCTCTGTATTATAATTTCGCAGATAACTGTAATCGACATCATACACATATCCATATAAAATCAGTTTGCGTAAAAAGGCTGACATGCTTTTCATGCCGGATGCTTTGAACTTGGTATTGAGAATGTATTGCTCATCATCACTGAGATAAAATTGCACCGGATTAGTGCGGTTTCGGTTTGCCATTGTGCCACGTCCTTTCTAAATTTGGGTACAAAAAAACTGCTGTAAAATGTTCGATTTTTACAACAGTCTGTTTCATGTTTTATTCAATTTTGGGTGTAATTACCCGTAGCAAATTGTAGCAAAAACGGCAGGAAAGGTCAATGCATTTCGACGGTAAAATGAAGAGTAATCGAAGAAAAATCGAGAGAGGGTTAGGGATACTTCCCTATGGAAATTCAACCACACAGACGATAGGAAAGTGTGGGGGATTTCGCCTGTGTCATGACACAGGCAGTGCTTGCTAAGGTTGTTTTTGGTGCTTGAGTTATAATTGGGACAAGTTAGAAGAAACCCAGTAAAATCAAGGGGTTGGAACTAATTTAGTCCTTATTTTTATACCTTTAAATCGGTACAGGATAGGGCAGCGCTGACATATCAATCCGAAATATGACCATTACATAGAGCAGTTCAGATTCATGGGCTGAGTGTGCTTTGTGTACCCAAGAGAGGTGAAAATTGAATAGTAATAATTTTAGGTAGGACTAAATTAGCTTTGCACTGAAAAGTGTATCCGGCTGTTTGTCCTGCCTTTTTTATTGGAAATGAGCAGGAGATGGCAGAAAAGAAGCTGATTTGGTCTGAATGTAAGTCATCTCGCAAAAAGAGAGGTGGCTGTATATGGAAGTATTGTCTTATGAAAGCAAGAGCAGAGTGTGATCGAATATAAATCGCTGGCAGATATTTCAGAGACAAGGAAAATAGGATAGAAACACAAACCGAAAGGTACGGGTAGCTGTATGAACAAAATTAGTAAGATTTGGAGGAACAGAAAAATGAATAACAAGTTAGAAGTAATAGGAATTGATCACGGCTGGTCAATGATGAAAACCGTAACTCAGGTATTTGTCACAGGGGTAAAGGAGATTACAACTACTCCGGCACTTTTTGGAGATGTTCTTGAGTACGACGGTAAGTATTACAAGATTGGAACAGTAAGGCAGGAAGTGAAAGATACAAAGGTTGAAGATGACAGCTTTTATCTTTTGACACTGGCAGCAGTCGCAAAGGAATTGAAGAAAAGAGGATTGTCAGATGCAAAGGTATTTCTTGCAGTAGGACTTCCACTTACCCGATTTGGAGCAGAGAGAAATAACTTTATTAAATACCTGACCAAGAATAAGCGTGTTGATTTCAGATATGAAAATGAAGCATACCATATTGAGATTGACGATGTGGCGGTATTCCCACAGTGCTATGCGGCAGTGGTTGACAAGATACCGACTATGGCAAAGAAAACGCTGGTTGTTGATATCGGTAGCTGGACAATAGATATTATGCCCGTGATTAACAAGTCACCGGACGAATCAAAGTGTGTTACCGTGCCGAGAGGACTTATTACCTGTATGCGTTCTATCAATGAGCAGTGTGTAAGACAGCTCAACGGGGAAGTTGATGAAACAGAAATCCAGAATATTATGCGATATGGCAGGTCTGATATAGATGATGAATACCTTGCGATTATCAAGGCTGAGATAGAGGACTTTGTTGAAAAGGTATATAACTCAATCCGTGAGTTTAGTTATAACCTTAAAACTACACCGATTGTATTTGTAGGTGGCGGGGCAGTGGTAATGAAGAATTTCAGCAATCACGAAGCAAAGAATATCTCTTATATCCTTGATGTAAAGGCAAATGCCAGAGGATATGAACAGCTTGCCATTATGGGACTGAAAACTGCTAAGAGACTTGCATAGGGGGTAGTCATATGGCACGAAGGCATATTATGGAGAGCACATTCCGACTGAATCTGCTCAATCCTCAACACGCTAAAATCAATGAGGTCATAAAGGGGCTTAATCCAAAGATATATAAGTCAAAGAATCAGTTCCTGATTGAAGCCTGTGAGTTTTATATTGACCACTATGGAGAGGATGATATTCCCTCCAAAGAGGAAAAGAGATATGAACAGTTTGTAACGAGGGACGAGATAGAAAAGATAAAAAAGGAAATTGAGTATTCTGCAATGAGTGAGGCAAGAAAAGAGGTCATTTCTTTACTTGGGGGAGCTTTGGCGGGAGTGAAGAACAGCCAGCCGGTAGTGATTGCAAACCCACAGGAAGATATGGAAGAACAGCCGGAAGAAGATGTTATGAATGATTCAGATGTTGCAGGATTGGCAATGGGATGGATGTTGAAAGGAGATTGATTATTATGAGAAGAATTGCAGGAGCCGTAGGAACCGCTGTTTTACAGATACTCAAGTGGATGCTGAAAATTGTTCTTGGAGCATTAAAGCTGTTCTTGGGACTTGTCAGGTTAGTTCTTCTTCTATTCTGTCTGATAGCAAGAGTATTTCTTTCATTCGTAAGAATGGGAACATTTTGAGGGGAGGTGAGACTATGGAGGTAAAAGGCTTCTTTCCTGCTTACAGGAAAAACAGAAGACTTGTGAAGTATTTCTTTAAATTTAAGAAATTGTTATAATCAAGGAGGTTAAAATGCACAGAATACGGGATTGTCCGGAATGAGCTGACGGGTATATCAAAGAGGAAATAAAAACGATCAACCTTGCGGGGGAATGTAAGCCAATGACTTATGTTCCCCCGCTTTTTTTGTTTGGAGGATAAGCAGATATGATGAATTATGAGATTTTTAAGGAAGTAGTAAAAGAAAAGTTTATGGACTATATGCCCGACAGTTTTAAAGGTATGGAGCTTATAGTTAGACCTGCGGAAAAGGTAAATATGACATATGATGCTATCAATATTAGAGGGGAAGATACTACTATTTCTCCTACTATTTATATCAACGATATGTATGAGAAATATCAGAGCTGTGGTGATCTGGAGGAAACACTGATGGCGGCATGTGACCTTATGGCAATGGAGTTTGCAAAGACACCGCAAGTTGTTGATGTTGACAGCTTATACAAAGATGCAGATGAAAAGGTAGTATTCCAGCTTATCAATACGGAACAGAACAAGTCATTTCTGGAGCAGGTGCCACATAGAGAATTTCAGGATCTTTCCATTATCTATAAACTTGTGGTAAATGCGGATACTGAAAGTATTCAGAGTATAAAGGTTACGAACAGCCTTGCGGAAAGACTTGGAATGAATGAGGAGCAGCTTTTTAAATATGCGGCTGAAAACACAAGAAGAATCTTACCGCCAAGAATAAGAAATATGAATGATGTTATGAAAGAGATGTTTTTAAGTGACGGGATGCCGGAGGAGATAGCAGAGATGATGATCAGGGAAGTTCCACCGGAGCAGACTCTGTGGATAATCTCCAATAACAGGGGAATTGACGGTGCAGTATCAATGCTTTATGAGAATGAGCTTCACGAACTGGCAGAAAACCTTGAAAGTGATCTGTATATCCTGCCTTCAAGTGTGCACGAAGTTCTTGCGGTGTCTACTGAGCTGACCGAACCGGAGGAGCTTGCACAGATGGTGGCAGAGGTGAATATGCAGAAGGTGGCATTGGAAGAACGACTTTCCAATCAGGTGTATCACTATGATAAAGATTTAAGGAAACTCACACTTGCAACGGATACACCGAACAAGAGACTGGACGGTATCGTGGCAGAGCCGCAGCTTGTATATGACGCAAAGGAAAAAGCGAGATAGGAGGCAGTTATGGAGCAGGAACTTACCGTAGAAGAACTGATTGCTCTTGTAAACAGCCAGAAAGGTGACTTTATTATCCGTATTGAGTTTGGAGAGGAGGCGGATTCCTGTGACAGAGAAGAACGACTTCAAACTTGATGTTGTATCCATAAGGCTTGTAAAGGAGGCTCCGATTTATTCGGAGCAGTCCTTTAACAAGCCGGAAGAAGTAGCTGCCGTAATGGGAGAATGTATGTGCCAGTTCGACAGGGAAGTGGTGTGTGTTGTAAATCTCAGCTCCGACCTAAAGCCTATTAATGTGCATTTTGCAAGTGTGGGTTCGTTGAATGAAGCAATGGCACACCCAAGAGAATTATTTAAGTCAAGTATTTTAAGTAATGCTGCCAGTATGATGTTGATCCACTGCCACCCGTCGGGAAATATATTTCCCAGCAAGGCAGACACGATGATGACGGACCGTATGAATAAGCTGTGTGAGCTTATTGGAATCCCTCTTTTGGATCATATCATCGTGGGAGGGGATAACCGTGCCTTCTTCAGTTTCAAGGAAAAGGGAATGATTGATAATCCAAGAATTACACTCAGTACGGATTACAGGAACCTTGATATTAAGTCACCGCTTGTGGCAGAGCAGGGAAAGGCAAGGTGAGAGTATGGAAGGAAGATTTACAGAGGAGGAACTTGCCATAGCAAAGAGCGTAGATCTTTGTGCCGTTGCAGAAAGTCTCGGTTATACCGTAAAGAGGATTGGAAAATATCACACCTTAAAGGAAATGGACTCAATCCGTATCTATGACCGCAGTCATTGGTACAGATGGTCAAGGCAGTTTGATAAGGGAAATAATGGCGGCTCACAGATAGATTTCCTCCGTGTATTTGGCGGAATGAGTGTAAAAGAGGCTGTATTCTGGCTCTTGGATTTTGCCGGATACCGGAGAATTGAAAGCACGGGAAAGCAGCCGCTTGTTCATCAGGTCACAAAGAAACAGCCACAGGAAAGAAAGCCTTTTGTGCTTCCGCAGCCAGCAGGGGATAATTCCTACCTGATATCCTATCTTAACAATGAGCGTGGAATCAGTAAGGCAGTGATAGAACTGTTTTTAAAGGAAAATCTCATATATGAGAGCAGGCATTATCACAATATTGTCTTTAAAGGAAATGACAAGAATGGAGTAACCAGATTTGCAAGTATGCGTGGTGTATTTGATAAACAGGGAAAATCATTCAAGTGTGATGTGGAGGGGAATGATAAGAACTATGGATTTAATGTGGTGAATGTAAACAGTACAGAGCTTGTTGTATTCGAGGCAGCAATCGACCTTATGAGCTATGTGGATATATTTGCCGACCATGAATCAAATAAGCTGGCTCTTGGAATGCTTGCAGATGCCCCGCTTGCAACTTTTCTCAGGGAACACCCACAGATTTCTTTTATCCGTTTCTGCCTTGATGGGGATTCACCGGGCAGGAAAGCAGCCGCAGAACTTATGGGAAAATACTATGGACTGGACTATGAGGTTGAGGACTGTCCGCCACCAGCAGGCTATAAGGATTACAATGAATGGCTTGTTGCAACAAAACTTAATCTTGCAGATCAGAAAAAGGAGCAGATGACCATAGCCGGACAGTGCCATTAAAAAGTGGTGGTAAAAAGCAGTGGTTTTTACGGAAGATGGTGGAACAAAGCGGTGGTTTTTTCAAAAAGTGATAGAACAAAGTACCACCACTTTCCGATGCTGTTTTTTCCTATGAATATAAATTATAAAAAGTGGTGGCATAAAGCGGTGGTTTTTACCGGAAATGGTGGAACAAAGCGGTGGTTTTATTCAAAAGTGGTGGAACAAAGTGCCACCACTCTATATTTGGCAGGGGTATTAGGGGAATGTTCCCCTAACTAGATGGCATTAGGACAGAGATGTCTCTAATGCGTATCTAGCAGTCGCCGGGGACTAACTGGAGACTGGAGCTTTGGTGAATATTTACTAAACACGGATAAGGAGGTGCAAGGAAGCAATGGATGCAGAAGTTACGCTATTTTCAAAACCAGAAGAACTGATTGCCTGGGCAGACACATTTGATATCTTACTTAACCCTTCGATAGAAGATGCTGCAATATTGCTTAACTATATGGAAGGTCATGATTATGCTATTGGCATAGATTCTGATGGGAAGATGTACAGACAGGATGTAGCTGAGGAGAATGGTGAAATTGAACCATACCCGATAGATGATGTTATAGATACTGTTTGTGAATGGAACTATGAACTGATACTTGATGCTGATGCACACAGGAATGATCCAAAGGATTTTAAAGATTACAGTGAGTTTCAGGATAAGTATGACAGTTTGAAAGCAGATGAAAAGAGGCTGGACAGGTTGTTTGAAAAGACCTGTTATGCAAAGGAGATTGATGAAATGGCGGCTGCTTTGGTGGAATCATTCATTAGCCATCTAAGTAGCAGGGATGATTTGGAAAAAGCTGCGGTGACAGTTGCAGAAGGAATTAAGGGTTATAGTACGGGTAAGAGAGGAAGGTGAGTCTATGGCAGATAAAGTTCATTGTATTAGGAAAACACTAAGACTAATGCCAGAGGAAGCCAAGATGCTTGCAAAAAAGGCATGTGATAATGGAATGAATGAGGCTGAGTATATCCGTCTTCTTATCAGTCAGAAACCAAATGATTATCCGGAAGTAAGGAAGATTCTGAAGGAACTCATTAATGAAGTCAACAGAATTGGAATAAATATCAACCAGATAGTATTTAACAATAATGCCGGGCTGTATTCCAAGGAAGATAAGACACAGCTGATAGCTTATATGCGAAAACTGAATCAGAAGGTAGATGAGGCGGTGGTAAAGATTGGCAATCAGTAAAATCCTTAATATGAAGGATTGTGGTGGGCATTTTCACGGAAAACATCTGAAGAGATCTCTTGATTATGTGATGAATCCGGAGAAAACACAGGATGGAAGGCTCGTTGGTGCAATCAACTGTCAGGTCGATTCTGCTTTTGAACAGATGAAAGCTACAAAACGGAAGTTTGGAAAAGTTGATAAAAGGCAGGGATATCATATCATTCTCTCATTTAAGGAAGATGAAGTGAATCCTGATACGGCATTTGAGATAACCCGCAGATTCGTGGAAGAGTATCTTGGAAAATCATATGAGGCAGTATATGTGGTGCATGATAATACAGCACATGTTCATTCACACATTGTATTTAACAGTGTGAGTTTTGTGGATGGGAAAAAGTATCGCTATGAAAAAGGAGACTGGGCAAAGTATATCCAGCCAATCACGAATAAGCTGTGTCAGGAATATGGTCTTTCAATCATTGATGTTGATGATGGCAGTAAGGAAAAAGAGCATGAAAGCTATAAGGACTGGAGCGAATATCGTGAAGGCAGTTTTGTATGGGCAGATATGATTAAGAGAGACCTGGATTCCTGCATACTGCAGGCAGGAAATTATGAGCAGTTTCTGGAGCTGTTATCTGACAAAGGATATGAGGTCAAGCAGGGAAAGTATCTGGCGGTAAAGCCACAAGGAATGACGAGATTTCGCAGATGTAAGACATTAGGTGACATGTATTCTGATGAGGCAATCCGGGAAAGGATAGAAAAAGAGGATATTTCATTTTACAGGGAACAGCAGAAAGAGGTACAACCGGTCCTTTGTAAGTGTAAGGTGAGAAGATACCGAAGGGCAAAGATGTCGGGGCTTCAAAAGAGATACTATGCAAAGCTATACCGGATAGGAAAGCTGAAAAAGAAGCCATACAGTCAGGTATGGAAGTATAAGGAAGATATCCGTAAGATGCATAAACTGCAGGAGGAGTATTTGTTCCTTGTCAATCATGACATTCATTCAGCAGAGGAGCTTGTCAGTGTAATCAGCTCATTGACAGATAAAAGAAAAGAAGTCTCAGCAGAGAAAAGCCGCATTTATAAGGCTAGGGAGAGAAGTCGAGAACTTTTTGATATAGCAGATGATATGAAAGAGTTAGAACCTGCTGAGAAGTCTTTCCTTCAGGGAGATGAATTTTTTACGGATGAGCATATGCAATGGGAAACTTTGAAACAGAAGCTTTTATCACAAGGATATGGTCTTGAAGAGGTGGAAGCACTGCGTAAACATTATAAAGAGGAGTATTCCAAAGCATGTGCAAAAGAAAGGGCAGTATTCAAAGAGTTGAATATTGGTAAATCTATATGGAAGAGTCTTATTCCAGACAGCGTATCAGATGGAAAAGATGCACAGTACAATAAAGAGACAATACGAGACAGGAAAGAACAGCCAGAACGTTAGGGCTGTTTTTTTAGTAGTTAGGAGGCATATATGGAAGAAAACAGAGAACCGCTTAGTGCGATAGCAATCGAGAAAAAATTGCAGCTTCTCCGAAATAAGCATTTCAGTGAAGATACGATTGCTCTTGTAAAAAGTGATTATGAATATGGACTGAAAGAGGAGGAGATCAGCCTTTATCTCAATAAGTCATACGACATTGAACAGATGAAGATTTTATCGGAATGTCTGCACAAGGATGTTCCAAAAGATGTGATTGATATTATCAAGAATACCAAGTATTCGGTTCATCAGATGCAGGTATCCCTTGAATTTTATGAAAAGGGTGTACCTGTTCAGACAATTAAGGAGGTTATGGACAAAGGGGAAAAACCTATTACCATGCGACGATTATATGAGGAAGTTTTGGAACAGCTGAATAAAGTCAAGAAACAGATTCCGGAAGAGTCTGAGTATGTGAAAGCACTAATTTCTCAGATGGATGAAGTGGTTGCAAAGATCAATCATCAGAATGAAAGGTATGATGCCCTGAATAAGAAGCTTTCTGAAATAGAGACTTCCAAAGATGATGAGGGAGTCAGGGAGCGTTACGAGAAAGTGCAGAAGCAGCAGAAAAAGACAGCACAGAAGAAAACTGTTACCACGAAGAAAGCGAGGTAGCAGCTTATGCAGACAACAAAGAAAAAGCCGTCACTGATATTCATTCTTGTGGGTGCAGTGTTAGCCGGTTATCTTGGTTATCTGATAAATGGTGCGTGGATAGAGGGAATAGCATTTAATGAATTTATGGACAGATTCAATGAAGTATGTGCGGTTCCCTTTGCCAACTATTACAATTCCAATACAGTAAAAGCAGTAGCCGTTGCATTAGGTATCTATGCGATGGCTATTGTCATGTATTACACCAGTCAGAGAAACTATATGCCCGGTAAGGAATTTGGTACGGCAAGATTTGAAAATCCGAAGCAGGTCAACAAGATACTTGCAGATACTTGTTTTGCAGCAGGTACAGGTACTTCCGCAGTAACACAGCCGCTTGAGAACTTAAAGACACTTATCATTGCAGTCATTGGTGCTGTTGGTGTCATCATTCTTGCAAAGAATGTCATGGAGTTCGCACAAGCCTATCAGCAGCAGGATTCATCTACTATGAACTCTGCACTGAAAGGAATTGTAGCAGGTGTCATGATGGCTGGTATTTCAACAGTACTGACATTCTTAGGCTTCTAAGATGGGGGAAAAAGTTCCCCTTTTAGTAAAAGGAAAGAGGTGAATAACAAGTATGGATATTTTTAAGCTTGGAGACAAGATCCTTGCACTTCTTGAGGCGGTGTTTGGGTTTTGGAACAATCAGATATCCCTGGTCTTTGCAATGCTTGGACAGTCACCGGTCAGTTTCAAGGGCGGAGGTCCCTGGGCAGTTATTGAGGGTATTGAGCCGGTCTTTGTAGCGGTCGGTTCATCCCTCGTTGTGCTGTTCTTTGTTATCGGTTTCTGCTCGGAAAGCATAGATGTAAAAGATGAGATGAGGTTTGAGTCTATATTTCGTATGCTTATCCGACTGGGACTTGCAGAATGGTTTGTTGCAAATAATGTCACGATTATGAAAGCGTTTTTTACTTCCATAGGAAATCTGGTGGGACTTATATCTGCCGGGACAACGACGCAGCTTGCCATTGACAGTACACAGGCAGACATCATTAAGGGACTCGGATTTGGTGAGAGTCTGGTAATGCTGATACTTACAGCTTTGCTTGCAATCATCATTATTATCTGTGGATTCTTTATCATTTACACAGTGTATTTCAGGTTCTTAAAGATACTGATTATTGTGCCGCTTGGTGCGATTGCATGCTCCACAATGGCAGGAAACAGAATGGTCAGTCATACAATGGCTACCTACTGCAAATATTTTCTTTCGTGTGTATTCGAGGCAGTAACAATGGCACTTCGGTTCGTAACTAATACCGCCTCTGGAATGGGACTTATTAAGTGTGGTTCGGTAGTAATTCCCTTTGATAATCAGATCAGCAAGGATACGGATTTGTACAGGCTGTATAATACCAACATTCATGAGAAGATTGCGGAACAGAAGAAAAAAGAAGCAATGCTGCAGTGATAACAGATGAATTTTTATAGAATCTATAGTATAATCAAGAGGTCGGATGAATGTCCGACCTTGATGATAATAAATTAGATATTCCCTATTTTTAAGAAGAAAGCATATAAGATTCGATATGAAAAATAAATAAGGAAGCAGTTCTAAAATGTATCATTTGTACCGGAGAACATGTGGCTGGATTTTAAGATATGCTTATCGTACACTTTGACGAGAATATGTTGATTGGGGATGCAGCGGACCTGGATGCATTTATGGAAATGTATGGTGTGGAAGCAATTTCCAAGGAATATTTGTAATTATTAGGGAAAAGAAAATTTGAATTTTACGCACTATTAACTTTTGGATATAAAGTGCCGATATTACAGATATAGAGACGGATTTCTGTATCAATTTTCAAGGAGGATGATACCATGATTAGAGCAGCTAATTTAACACAGGTAACAGATTATTATAAGAGCAATACTGTTAGTAAGCAAAATAACACAGAGAAAGCAAAAGATGTGCAGCCCAATGCACAGAAAATAAAATCCAGCGAAGATAAGTTATCTTCTAAGGCACAGAAATATCTGGAAACATTGCGTAAGGATAATGCGGATTTCGATTTTATTATTGCTGATAAAGGCGATGATTTCAGAGGATTAGTAGACCAAAGCGATAAGGAATTTACAGTTGTTTTTTCAAGTGCTGAACTTGAAAGAATGGCATCCGATGAGAAATATGCACGGGAAAAATTGTCTACGGTAAAAACTGCAGTTGAGATGTCAGATAAAATCAATGAACAGTTTGGGTTTGAACGTGCTTGGGGAACGACAGACAATAGTGGAACTGTATTAAATAAGTTAACTATGTCCTTTGATGATGATGGAAAGATGACACTTTTTGCTGATTTGGAGAAGATTACAGAAAAGCAGAAAGAACGGCTTGAAGAATTAAAGGAAAAACGTGCAGAGGAGAAAAAGCAGGAAAAGAAGGATGTAACTGTTAAGCGGACTACAATTCAGGCAAATTCAAAAGAAGAATTACTTGAAAAGATTTCTGAACTGGATTGGAGTAAGATAACAGAAGAAAAGGCAACACAGGGTATGAAGTTTGATATCACTATTTAATCGTAGCATTAACCGGGAATTGGAGGTGTGCTATGATTGCAGGTACAATACGAAACGCTGTGAATCAGATGCAGTTAGTAAATGATTGGGAGCAAAAGAAGGCTACCGGGGATGTTGTAAAGAAGCAAGAGGGTATGACTGTAACAAGTCAGGAAGAAAGCATGATTCAGCATTTCCGAGAGCAACTTGAGCGAGACAAAGAAAGTTCTGCATATAGTCAGATTTATAACAAGATTGCAAGCGGTCAAGAATTAACAGCTTCAGAAGAAGATGCTATTCGTCAGAAAGACCCTAAAGCCTATATGGAATATAAAGCGGCAAGAATGGAACAAGAAGCTTATGAGCGTAGGTTGGAGAGATGTAAGACAAAAGAAGAGGCTCAAAGGCTTCAAGTAAATGAGATGAATGGAAATTTGGCAGAACTAAAAAGTATCGTGAATAATCCAAATATTCCAAAGAGTGAAAAGCTTAAGGAAGCTCAACGTATCATGGGAAATACTTTTAGAGCTGTAGAGTCATTCACAAGATTTGTAAAAAGTACAGAATATAGGGATTTGCCAACAGAAGAGGAAATTGTAGAGACATCTATAGAAAAGGGGCAGGTTGCAGAGGATTCAAACGATACTGAAATGTCTGAACAGTTAACATCAGATACAACTGTTTCAGTAGATGAGGCAGCAAAAATAGTAAATGATTCGAAGCGAGATTTACAATTAAGTGATGTTCACCAAATTGAAAAAGATGTTATAGAGGAAATGAAGGATATCGAAATAAAGCATTTTGGTGAGAAGAAATCATCGGTCAGAATAGACATTACGGTATAGGAATAGTCTGCGTGAAATTTCAGTTTCATGTTGCTTTTAATAATTGAATATTGAATGATTTTACATAGCCGTTAAGGAGTAATTTTTGCTCCCTAGCGGCTTATTTTATTTTTCAAAGTAGGAGGTGAGAAAATTGAAAATTAGAAAGGTTGATGACAAACCGATGGTCATTCACACCAAGGAGAAAGCCAAGATTCATGCCCACGAACCGAAGGGAGCCAAGATTAAGGGGAGTAACATCTATACAGTAGAGAGAGGTCCTAAGACAGCTGGTGCAAAGGTAACTGATACGGATAGAAAGAAGTCCTATCGCAAGGACTTATTATTAGAAAGAAAGGAAATATTGCGTTCTAATGGCTTCATCAATAAATTACAGCCAAGATTTGAGGCTATATGTGAAAGACTACAGGAAATAGATAATGAAACTCAAAAGAAACTATGGGGAGAGGTGGTATTGAAGGATTCTGAAGATGAGGATATAGATTTTAGTTTTAGGGACACCAGTGAAAATGTATTTCAAGAAGCACTAAAAACATATTGTGATAATAATAAAAGTAGAAGAGAATATGAAAAAAGTGGGAAGTGGCTTGGTCAGTACGAGACAGAAGATGCAGCTGTAGAGATGATTAGGGAAATGGCACAGGACATTGGAGGGTACGACGATGAAATATGAAGGATATAAAATTGGTCCGGTGATTCGTGATATCCGTAAGGACAAAGGACTTCTCATTGAAGAGGTTGCTGCTAAAACTGGAATAAGTGTTTCGACACTTGGACAGGTGGAGCAAGGAGGAAGAAACTTGAGCATGAAAAATTTGTATATGCTTATGGAAGTTTATGAAACAGACGCAAATAGCTTACTTGCAATAGACTGTACACCGGATTCATTAGATTCGAGGCTAAAGCGGTTACCTGCAGATAAGCAGGATTATTTGAAAAAGACATTTGATTTTATGATAGAGCAGGCTTTGAAGTCAGCATAGGAGGCAGAGAATGAGAAGAAAGATTAAAAAGATGGATTGCATAGAATATCTTTCAGTGCAGGCTCCATTGGAAAAAGTAAATATGCTTGAAGACAAGCAGAGCAAATATATACATGAATTTGTAAAGAGAAAAGAATATTCAATCGTGGGAAAGATAAGACGCAATGGCTTTTCGCAGAGAGATGTTGATCGCCAGTGGAATCAGATTGTGAATATGATCCGCAAAAAGCAAATCAGTGGAATAGTTGTTGCGAATATGGCAGCTATATCCAGCAGTGTTGCGGATGCTTATTTTAAGGTAGGACTGGTTATTGAAGCAGGCGGCATTGTGGTGACTGTAGATGAGGGCAGATTGGATATGCACATCAAGAAGGGAGCATAGATATGAGCAGACGAACAGAAAAAAGAAGATATGGTAAGTATAATAAATTTGATGTCGTGTATGCAGATTTTGGAAATAATCCACATGGCATCCAGGGAGGAATCAGACCAGGAATAATTATTTCATGTGATGCAAGTAATCATGATGGTGCACCGCAGGTGTCAGTAGTCCCTTTGAGCAGTAAGTTAAAGGATATTCCGGTACATGTGATTTTAAATCCGAAGGATGTGAGTGGATTTGGATTAAGTAAGATCTCTGATTTTATGCCTGAAGATGCACAGACAATTTCAAAAGGCTGCATTAGAGCAAAAAGTGGAACTGTCATTGAGGATTCCGGCGTGAGAGAAGAAATAGACAGAGCATTGATACGACAGTTTGATCTGTTACCTGTAGCTCGCAAAATGGTAATGGAGGAGTTAGCAAATGGACAGCAGAACTAAAAAGACTAATAATAAAAGATTTGTCAGATATTCAGAAGGAGCAGAGATGTATTCAATGAGTGTGTCAAAGTTTATGCAGTTAGCGAAGGATGCAAAGGCATGTTATAAAGTGAATCAGCTGGTGTTGGTTAATCTGGATATTATTGATGAATATCTGGAGACTTTCCATATTGTAGATGACGAGTTTTATAAGTAATTATGAGAAATGACGCATTAATATAGAAGAAATACAAACAAGTATGGAGAAAAATGAGCCAAGAGAGAAAAAATGTATTGACTTTTGGTCAGACCAAAAGTATAATATGACTAAGATATGAAGGAGGCATACAGATGGCTAGAACTGGAAGACCAAAAGCAGATAAACCTTTTGATCATAAGGTAACTGTTAAATTCAAAGAAGAGGAATACCAGATAATGGTTGAGTATGCTGAGACTCATAATCTATCCATTTCGCAATTGATTAGAATGGGTGTTGAATTACAAATGAAGCAGCAGGCTAATCAGTAGAACGGGCTCTTTTCTCCGGAAAGGAGAGAATAATGGCTTGTAGAAAAGATGGTAAAGGCAGAGTATTAAGAAAGGGTGAGGGTTACAGAAAAGGCGACGGAAGATACTCATATGTATATATTGATCCATTAGGCAAGAAAAGAACCATTTATGCAAAGTCTTTGGTAAAGCTTCGAGAAAGAGAAGAACAGTTACAAAAAGACCAGTTGGATGGACTTGATATCTATGTCGCAGGAAAAGCTGATGTAAACTTTTTGTTTGACAGGTACATATCAACTAAAACAGAATTGCGTAGCACTACTTACAGTAATTATTTGTATACATGGAATCATTTTATTCGTGATACATTTGGCAAGATGAAAGTAAGAGATGTGAAATACTCAGACGTGTTGTTCTTTTATACAGACTTGATTAATACTCAGGGATTACAGATTAATACGCTTGAGACAATTAACACAGTATTAAGACCTACATTTCAACTTGCTGTCAGAGATGATATCATAAGGAAGAATCCGGTAGACGGAGCATACTGTGAAGTAAAAAAGCGTAATGGTGGTGCCAGAAAAACAAGGCGAGCGTTGACTGTGGATCAGCAGAGAAAATTCATGGAGTATGTAGCAAAGAATCCGTTCTTTTATCACTGGTATCCATTCTTTGTATTTTTGTTAGGAACTGGATGCAGAATAGGAGAAGCAATTGGGATACGCTGGGATGATATTGATTTGGAAAATCGAATCATTGATATCAATCATAGCTTAACATATTACCAGAGAGTGGATGATTCATATAAATGTGAGTTTAGAGTATCTTTGCCAAAGACGGAGGCAGGTAATCGTAGAATACCTATGATGCAGCAGGTATATGATGTGCTTCAGGAAGAATATGAGAGACAGAAGCAGGAAGGCTTTTGTGTTGAGAATGTGGATGGAATGACCAATTTTGTATTTACAAACCGATTTGGGATGCCACATAACCCAGCAGCAGTAAACCGGGCAATCAAGAGAATTGTGGATACACATAATTCAGAAGAAGAGGTGGCTGCTAAAAAGGAGAAGAGAGAACCTGTTATGATTCCAAGATTCTCCTGCCATATCTTCAGACATACGTTTGCATCAAGATTTTGCGAGAATGAAACCAACATCAAAGTAATTCAAGAGGTAATGGGACATGCTGATGTATCGACTACCATGAACATATATGCAGAAGCAAACCCAGATGTTACCAAATCAGTAATTGAGAAATTATCAAAAAATATGGATATTTTTTAGAAAAGAGTCCTGCGATTGAACTCTTTGAAGATTGAAAATATACCTATTCATACTGAGATAAATATGCTATACTCATCTAGTATTGTAGTGTTTGACACGGCAGTACATGTCTTAAAATAAAAAGACGTATTTTAAGGCGAATGACATCTTTTGGACGCACAAAAGTCAAAAAAACGTCCAAGAGTATCCAAGTATATAGAATCCGGGAAAGCCCATTTTCCAAGGGTTTACAAGGATATACAAGAGTTAGCTTAGCAATCAAAAAAATTCCCGACAATGAAGTCGTTAGATGGTGTAAATAAGAAAAATGATGTAAATAATACAGCTTCTGAAGCACCTGAAAAAAATGTAAAAACTGAGTCTGAAAAGATTGATTTTTCTAAGGTAAAGGTAGAGCCTTTATTTGAGGAATTTGTTGATTTTGATACATTCAGTAAGTCAGATTTCCGTGCAGTAAAGGTTAAAGAGTGTGTTGCAGTACCGAAGTCAAAGAAACTGTTACAGTTCACTCTTGATGACGGAACAGGCACAGACCGCACTATTTTAAGCGGAATCCACGCTTATTATGAGCCAGAAGAGCTTGTTGGAAAGACACTTATTGCCATCACAAATCTTCCACCTAGAAAGATGATGGGAATTGAATCTTGTGGTATGTTACTTTCAGCAGTAAACAATCTTAAGGATTCAGAGGATGAAGAACTTCATCTTCTTATGGTTGATAACCACATTCCAGCAGGTGCAAAGCTTTACTAAAAACGTGATGTACCTTATTGGTGGAAATTTGTAAAATTACAAAAATACGCCAATTTTACGCCAAACGATGCAGAGTTTGATGTAAGAAAATAATATAATGATGTGGAATCAGACGATATGACATAGAAGCCCCATTGGATAGAGAAATCTGTCTGATGGGGCTTAATTACATATAGAACAAAGATTTTAATAATAAAGGAGAATTTGAGGATGCAGAATTATGATGGTCAATTTAAACTAAATGGACAGGAATATTTTTATAGAGCAAAGGATGACAGTGGAAGTTCAAAAATTACAAGGGTTAATAATGAAGAACATCATTACCGAATGGTTGAAATAACTAATAAGGAAACTGGGAATTATGATGTTATGATGATTAGTACAGGAGATTCATTTACTATGTTTCACAGAGCAGCAGGACCGGAGGACACTTCACGGATGTGAGACTGGAGAAGCAAAGATAACAAAAGCCTATAATTTGCCATGTGATTATGTGATACATACTGTAGGACCGATATGGAATGGTGGAAGGAATAGAGAAGAGGAACTTCTTGCTAACTGCTATTTTAATTCCATGAAGCTGGCAATGGATAATGGAATCAGGAGGAACTACGGAGAGAGGTAAAACATATAAGGTTATTATGTGACTTTGATGATAAAGTAGCATATATCATTGGTTATGTTACATACAAATGAGGTTGCAGATATTAGTGAAAGAATGATTGAGTAGAATAAATTATTAGTATTTTATTAGGAAGGTGGAATATATATGAAACAAGATACTTTAGAGGGCAAAGCAAAAACAA
>ERZ779904.233-NODE-233-length-16709-cov-1.61505_pt1 | contig 16709 bp, 8 predicted proteins | sample MGYA00511549_ERZ779904 | MGnify/ENA primary metagenome ERZ779904 (study PRJEB29588, sample SAMEA2151391) | human gut metagenome | biome: human gut; feature: human-associated habitat; material: faeces | place: Denmark | collected 2008/2010 ...
TATGGACTATCTTACGAAGCGCTCTATTTCAACGTAACGGCACTAAGCTCGCCGAAAAATCCGGCTCACTAAGGGCCGACGTTGAAAAAGGCTTATTACAGAGACATATCACAACCCCCAATCTGGGAATGGGGATATAAAAGTTCTACACCCTCTATCATTCTTGATTCAAAATTTTTTAATTGTTTCATACAACTATTGCGTATAATCCTAACAGTTTCTGAAATACATTATAGTTTTTTTTTTAATTAAACACATAGTTTATCTTACATTCTGCTAATTATTTCTTCTGCAATATACTCAGGGGATTGTCCGGTGGCAGGAATTGTCAAATCTGCCACGCGTTCATATAACGGGGTGCGGTAGGTTAAGAGATCGCGTACCTTCTGTTCCGGATCGTCGCCTGATAAGAGAGGTCGGGTATTGTCCCCCGATAATCGAGATATGACCTCTTCCGGGGTAATCTGTAAATAAATAACTGTTCCGAGGGTTGCAAGCTCTGCTGCATTCTCCTCCCGGAGCGGAAGGCCACCGCCGGTCGAAAGTACCGCATGCGTTAACGATGCGTTCAGTTCTTTTAGTATATCTGTCTCTAACTGTCTGAAATATGCTTCGCCCTTTTTACTGAATAATTCAGCGATCGTACAACCACATTTTTCTTCTATATACTGATCTGTATCTATGAAGGTATATCCGTATCTTTCAGATAACAGCTTTCCGACTGTTGTCTTTCCGGATCCCATAAAACCTGTCAGGATGATATTATCCCGTGTCTTTTTAAGCAACTTCCGATAAATCTCATCTGCTGTTTCTTCATCTATCGTTATATCATTCCACAATTCATATGCAATTATGCCTTGGTACAGAAGCATCTTCAGCCCATTATAGCTCTTTGCTCCCGCGTATCTGCACAGAGACATGAATCCGGTAGAGAATGGTTTATAGATCAGATCGATTCCGACTGATACAAGCTTATAAAATGCCGGATCTTCAATCACTACTTCATCACTATGCGGATACAAGCCTTTTGAAGTCGATTGAAATACAATATATTTTTTCTCCGGAAGCTTGTGATAGTCCTGAATGCTCATAGCCGTCATACTCTGATTCCCAAAGAAATCATTCATATGATCCGCGATCGCCTGTGCTTTGGCTACAGTACGATTTAAGATATATACATGTCCTGCTCCGTTTGACACACACATATAAGCTACGGCTTTCGCCGCTCCGCCTGCTCCTAATATAATAACGTCCTGTCCGTCAAGCTCTACTCCATAAGATCTCACCTCACGAAGAAGTCCCATCATATCCGTATTATAACCTTTATATCCATTTTCTGTCCGTACCAGTGTATTAACAGCACCGATCGCCTGTCCGCCTTCATCTAACTCTGACAGATATTGCATAACCTCATTCTTATGCGGAACTGTCACATTTAACCCCAGAATGTTTAACGCATACGCACCTTTTACTGCAGCTTCTAGATTTTCTGCTTTTGTATGAAACGGAACATATACATTATTTAATCCGAGCTTCTCGCTTAATGTATTATGTATAAGCGGTGACATTGTATGCTCCACCGGATCTCCCAGAAGTCCCAGCGTTCTTGTTTTTCCATCTATCATCATATTGTCTCTTCTCCTGCTGTTCTGTTAATTTCATATAATGATCGTAAAATTCCCATAGGTTTTTTCATATGGCAGCATTTCGTAATCATCTAGTTGTTATAGTAGCATTTTCTTTCAGGTCTTACAAGCAAAAAGGCGGGCATTGCTGCCCGCCTCTGGAATTATAATATGTGTTTTTAATAGCTCATATTAAGCTAATGTATATTTTTCTGCTTCAATACCATCTACAGTTACAATACTGTTTGTATTGTTCTGTGTCAGGTTGAAGAGTGGATCAGCAGCTTTAATCTTGATGATCTTCTGTACTGGTGTAGCTTCACCGCCATAATAAACTTCAACAACAATATAAGTATAATTACCACCATACGGTGCAAAACACTCTTCTGAAGGTTTCAGCTTATTATTTGAATACTGATCTCTAACCTTAATCTTTTCTGTCGCATCATCAAACTGTACAAATCCATCAAAAGTAGCTAACCAAGTCATCTTTGCCTGCTTCTCTTCTTCTGTCAATGCAATGTAACCATGCTGTGATAACTCGTTTTTCTCTGCTTCTGTCAGATGAGATTTAATAGCATCATACGCTTTCCACTTCCAGATTTTTTCATCCGTTCTGTCTTTCAACTCTGCATCTGTAAACTTTACAAACTGTTTTTCGATATCCGAACGTTTCCAGCTCCAAACCAGTTTATCCTTTGTAGCAGAATATACCGGACTTAACTTCTTAGGATCCTGATCATTCAGATCCAGATCATAATACACATTGATCCGATCTACGGTGATACCGTCCGGAATATCAATTTTTGCATCAAAGTTTGGCGATGTTGTCTTATCTGCTATTTCAATCAGATAAATATTATTGCCTGCTGACTCATCCTTACCAAGCTCATTCACAAAGTTTGTATCCGGCTGGAACAATGTTACATCCGGCTTAGGCACTGATGCTAAAGCACTGTTAATAATAACATTGATGAACAATTTTCTCTCATCATTATTCTTTGTTCCATTACCTGTTACAGATGTATGACCGGCTCCACAATATGTGATAGCTCCGTTACCATACGCTGTTGTATAAATGAAGTAACTCTCCATTCCATCATAAGGTGATGCAGCATAATAAGATGACATTGTCTTTGCATTACCATTGTTATTACATCCTGCAAGTGTATACCAGACTGTTGTCTTCGTAGCCTCAAGATCCAGTGAATATGCCTGCTGATGTGTACCCGATATATTCAGGGATGAACCTATCGCAAACGGATACAGGGTAACCAGACCTTCATTTAATCTGGAAGCCTTTGCTGTCTGCGCAAATGCAGACTCATCTCTGTTACCATCATTTGTAGTTGTACGAAGTGCTCCGTTTACATCCATCTTTGAATAAATGTATGGAGTATTGTTCTCCGCATGAATACTCTTATTTACCGCGAAATACAGATACGACATTGATAATGCACTTATATTCCAACTGGACTTATCACTCGGAATCTGTGTTACATTATAATTTGAATTATAATTCTTTAATGTCTTAATCGTGCTGTCATAGATTCCCGATGTCTGATTCAGCTTTCCTGATATTCCGGCTGTTGTATTGAATCCGTATGGTGTCAGATAATATGTATCTGACTTATCCTTATATGACTTATACTCATAGCCATCATTCGTCTGAGCATATGAATTCTTCTGGTTTGTAAGATCCACATGGAATCGGTTCAGTCCAACCATATCAAGCAAGTTTGTAGTAAGTGTATAAGCACCACCCGCCTTCTTTGAATATGGTGACATTGTATCATGGAAGAAGAACAAATCTCCTCCGGCTTTTACATAATCCTTAATGTACTGACATGTCGTTGCATTCATATCAACATAAGCACTTGTGCTGTCTCCATATGGTGAGAATGCTGCAGAAGGACCAAGTACCAGGATAGAATACATCTTCTTAAGGAAGTCCTTACCATAAGATCTTCTTAAGTATTTATAATACTCATCCTTTGCATTCAGCTCTGCATCCTTTGCATCACGATATGCCGTAAATAATGTTCCATATGTTCCAAACTCATTGAAATTAGTTCCCTTGTCTCCATAATATTTCATGAAGATCATAGAATAATCTCCGGTCTTTATACAGTAGTTAAACAGCTGCACAATCTCACTTTCCGGTACCCATCTGTTCAATGCACCAAGCAGAGACTGTGAACCCTGTCTGTATTTACCATACTTTGCTGTATCTATCTTAGTTGCATCATTTCCAAACTGGTCGATTGCACCCTCCAGATACTTATCAATATTTTCCTTTGGAGTTTCAACAGCAGCCTTTGCATTCTGATATGCAGTCCATTTCTCCTGCAAGCCATCTGCATAATCCTGCCGAGTCATTCCATCAACTTTACCGCCTGCTTTGGACAGTGTCTCTGCATCTGCAACCCACTGCTCCAGGCAGTTATAAGTTCCGCTTGCATTATCTGCTGTTGTAAAACTTGCTTTATTCTTATTGATAACCGCCATATCAAGATTGATATTATAATCATCCGTAATCGTATCTGCAAGGTTTGAATACCAGTTATCATCTCCGGCACTCAGGTCATACTGTACAATTCCAAAACGGTTCTCATGACGTCCAAGTGATTTGTACTGTGATAATGCTACTTCTGATCCCAGTTTCGGTTCTGATGTAAGGCCATTGTAATACATGATCTTATGTGCCCACTGAGACTGAATATCAAAGTATAAAGTATCCTTAAAATTATGGAAGTCTGTTGTCTGGCCATCATACATTGTCTGGATCTGAAGGACATTGATATTGTTCTTATCAGCTGTCTCATTCACAACCTTACTAAGCCCTGAACTGGTTGCTATAAGCTCAGTTCCCTCATAGATCTCCAGATACCAGCTGGCTGATCCGAAAAAGTCTTCATCCAATTCCAATGTGGTTGATGCAGTATATGATGTCATTCCTGCAGAAGCAGCTCCTTTTGTAAGAGTTCCCTCTGTATGATAATCACTTGAATCAAATGTCATGTTACGATCTTTATCACAATATAACTTATATGTATATGTGGCATCCGACTTACTGCTTCTGACCTCGAACTCAAATGGAAGACTGGTCGTTCTCAGATAAGAACTCGTAATTCCTTCCTTATAGGTAGCAGGTTTATTTGTAAATACTACTCTCACTCTGCTTGCTGAACTCTTGATCAGACTGTTCAGTGAGGTCTTCATCGTATCAGATGGTACGACTGCATAAGACTTAATCACTGAAGGATCGTCATTCTGGAACCAGCTCTCATTCTCTACATCCGTAGTCAGATGAATCTTGTAAGATCCGCCTGTACCGATCTCTTTCGCCGTATATAAGGTCTGACCATACGTTCCATTCTGATTATCTATCATCTGCGTATCATCATGATCATATCCCCATAATACATTTTTCACACTTGTAGAAGCTGCTTTTTTATCATATGCATACTTCACAAGCTTATACACTCTGGAAGATGGATCCAGGTAATAATTTCCCTTTTCGATCGTTCCATCATCTTTAAACCAGTAACCTGAAAGAAGCTGAACCTGAGTCAATGCATTCACGCCGTTCTTAACATTGTAACCCTGCATCTTCTCATATACAGATGTCAGTTCATCACCGAAGATAACCGGTTTTCCGGCATCTATATATTCTACAAGTTCATCATACTTTGTCTTTGTAAGATCATTACCGTTTTCAGGCATGTATACTGCCTTACCTACCAGATCTGCCGGCATATAATTATCTGTAATATACTCTAACATACCTGTATGTGTGTACATAATGAATGTCGGTAAACCATAACCTAATGCTTTGATCGCATCACCATTCAGATTACCACTATGTGCAGAATAAACTTCCTCAACGCTTCTATCAAGTGCTGTATAATCACCACCGATATAAACCAGATCATAACTTGTTGCGATATCATCTTTCATACCGATCAATGCTTCCGTAGAAACCTGAGTAAGTTCGATATCACCATAGTTTAATCCATCTATTGCATATGCAAGTTTGGCCTTTGTCAGATCAAAGTCATAATACTCAACATTCTTCTGAAGTTCTTCTTTGGCCTTACCCTCAATCACATCTGACGGAACAGTATAATAATCACCCTTTATCTCTGAACCATCCATATGTTTTGAATAGGAAGAATTTTTATTCTTGGTTTCTGCTAACTCGCGATCAATCGGATAATCCGGTTGAATTTCAAGAACCTTGAACTTATTATCAGAGCCATCACGATACTGACCTGCATTAATGATATCTGCAATTGCTTTTGCTGACGGACTGATAATGGTCTTATTTCCGCCATTATTGTCATCATCACCATCTCCAGAGCCAACACCATCTCCGGCTTTATCACTGGCAATTACATATACACCACCTTCAACAGCGTCGCATAATGATTTATATGCATCTTTTCCAATCTCATCTTTATAAGCACCCGACTCGATAAAGATAAAATCAAACTGTGTAAAGTCAATCACCTGTTTTGTAGAATTCTTGGTAAGTGCTTCCGCTTTGTGATCTAGATATAACTTATTGACATAATTAAATGCCTTATCTCTACCTTCTGTAGAATCTTCTGAATAATCCAAAACAGTATATTCATAAGATAAGTTTGATGAATAATTTGCATCATAAGCAGGATCTGATTCTGTTGTCTTCTTTGTAAACTCTGCATATGTATCTGCAACGTTTGTATAATCATAATCTGCTGATTTCTGCTCACCATTCTTTGTAACAATGAAATTACATCCATTGCTGCCAACTTCATAAGCACCCGTCACTATAGTATCATCTGTTCCAGTTCCGGTTCCAGTTCCGGTTCCTGTTCCGGTTCCACTTCCTGCAGCTGCAACAAGCTCATCAATTGCTGTTCCGGCAGGCTCAATGATCACTCCATACTGGAATTCAGAACCGGCATTCAGATATGAGAAATTATAATTGTACACATAAGTATTTGTCGCACTGTCAAAAGAACCGTTTCCACCTTCTAAAGATGAAAGCATAACTGAATACTTCTCTGTCTCATTCTTACCAACCAGATAAGTCTTTCCGTCTATTGTAACAGTAAGATATACATTTGATCCGGTAAGATCTACAGATGAACCTCTCCGGATAATTCCTTAGTTGCAACATCCTGAAAACCGGTATTTGAAAGATCGGTCGTTGAATAGACAGCACCTTCACCTGAGGTCAAAGCATTCTTGATATCACGGCTCTGAAGAACATAGATATTCGCACCACTTGGCACATATCTGTATCCACGGCTTGCATAAGCGGCTCCTGTGAATACACTGTTCTCTGCTGTTTCTTCTGCTTCCCAGGTATTAGTCTTCTTATTGAAAGTATAGGCACTTGCATCCATATGTGTGGAATCATTGTTTGCTGCTAATTCATCAAACATCCTCGATGACTCACCATTTGAAATAACAAGTACTTCTGCATTATCAAAATCCCATTTTGTTCTGGAAGCTGTAATACCACCAATAGAACTTGATACCTTAATATATGCAGAATCACTGTGATTCGTCTGGAAATTCAGGAAGTCTGTCAATGAATTATCTTCATACCATTTATAATATCTGTTTTTGTTGATATAGTCATTTCCACCCTCTGTCGCAGAACGTTCCGCTGTAAGGATGAAATCTGAAATTGTCTTTGTTGTCTTTTGGGTTGGATCCGGTACATCATTATCACTTGCTTCTTTATAAAGCACATTGAAATATCCCGGCTCTACTGCTAATACATTATCTATACGGGCTGTCAGATTCTTTGTAATCAACTTGAATGCTAATGTTCCCATACGATATGTATCATTATTTCCCTTTATCGAACTTGCATCTTTTACACAAAGTGTATATTTATCAAGAACGATCGGATGGCGGTCATCCATTGTATAGCTTACAAGCCAATTATATAATGCTTCGCTTATATCTTTGTCTTTTGATGCATATGCATTCTCATCCGGTGCAACGATATATATGAAATCCGCTGCAGATAAAATTGCTTTTGCATTTGTATCCATACTGTTCAGATTGTCAACAGTAACCGTTGTTAATGTCACTGCTCCGGCTGCCATCTTCTGGGATGCAATCGTCTTATAACCATCAAATACCGCATATCTGAAATACTCACCATCATACACATACTTCCATAATGGTGTTGTATTTGTATAATCAGACTCATTTTTGATATTACCTTTATAGTTTGATGCAGTAACTTTAGCAGTCATATCTGTATCTGCTTTCGCAATATCGTCATTTGATTTAGACTTTGGAAGGATCTGAACAATACGATATTTGTCATCACCTGTTGCCTTTAAACTGGCGCTGTTCGAATTGATAACCGCAAGGTCAATATTCGAATAGCCTACAAGTCCTGTTGCAGCACTCAGTTCTGCGTTATTTTCATTTACAGGAGTTCCAGAATTAGCTAATGTGAAATTGACGAATACCGCACTAACAATCAGTGTAAAGATGATTGCTACGGAAGATAAAACAACTTTTTTATTCTTAAACACTATTCTTTCCTCCTTTTAGTTTGAATGCGCTTTTAACACATTTGAATTTCTAAGGCTGACAACTCCATCCACTGTATAAGATGCTGCTGTCTGTGCATCCTGAAGTTTCATGGTGATTGCAAAACTATCCTCATCCGGATTCACCTTCACATCAAACTGCTCAACATTCTTTGCAAGCAGACAGGCCTCATCATTACTTGAATCAATAAATGATCCGCCTCCGGAATTAGACGCCTTCATTCTGTAAGCATATAACTTCTTGTTTGTCTTATCATATAATAGAGTACAACTTGTTATCTCGCTATCACCTGTTGTTGAATCCAGACCGGATGCATAATTAAGCTTAATATAAAGCTTATCCGCCGTCTTTGAACCTACCGTTGTCGATACCGTACTGAGTGCTACATCTTTATCCAACTCACCGATGTTGTAGCAAGGTCTTTTATTCGATCCGCTTGCAGGATTTGAAGAAGGGGCTACCTGCACTGTTTTGTTTCCGCCTCCTTCTTTATAAGAACCATCATCCTGTCTTAAATCCGACGCATCAGGAACCAGATATACGCCTTCTTTCGATGATGTTTCACCTACTCGCTTTGCTTTTGCATAAATCTTAACATCTGTTGCTGCCATCAGCATATCAGACATAGTATCATAGGCTTCTTCAGCCTGTGTCTGTATCTTCTTTCTGGATGTCATCTTCCGATTGGAAGCAACCACTGATCCAATCAGGGTTGTAACTGCTACCATAAATACACTTAAGATACCTATGTAAAGTACCAGTTCAATGAAAGTGAAACCCTTATTCTCTGTTTTTTTCACTATTCATCCCTCCTTATGATCCTGTATAATGACTACCAGTCGTTTTGTTTAATGTTACTTTACCTACTGATGCATTCGACCGCTCCTTATTGAAAGTATAAATACCATCTCCCGACCAAACCGAACCATCTGCTTTATTAAACATAACGATCATAAAACCCGCTGTGCCATTTACTTCAGTAACCTCTTTTGCGGTATCTGAAGATTTTGCCGCGTACATAATCTTTACGCGATCCAGCGTTATAGTATCTATTGATGTGTCTGCAGTAAAGTTAGCTCTGTCTTTAAAATCATCTGAAGGGTCTCCATTCGCTTTACGCGTAACATCACCCGTAAAGGTTCCGTATGTAATCTGATATTTATCGTCAACCTTTTCAATCAACATAGCAGCTTTTTTATTTTGAGATTTTGTCAATTTTACTAATGTAGACAATTCCTCATTGAATGACTCTTTAGCCGAGGTAGCCCGGGCAGTTGATATCGCTGATATCGTAACAGCTGCCAGTCCGGATAACACCGCTATTATTCCAAGAACAATAATCAGTTCTACCAGAGAATATCCAGCATTGTTTCTTTTCTTCATCTTCACCCCTCCTAATCTACATTCTTCTTCCAGTTCTGGAATTCAAGAATATCACTATAAGAGATGTCAGATAAAGTAGAACTCTTCACCTCTGCACTACTGTCTTTTTCTTCTTTTACATAGTTCTTTAAGATTTCTCTTGTAACTACGCTTACATCTGTATCTGTGCTGTCTGCGCACTTCTTCAGTACACTCGCCGTATATGATACATCTGCTGAAAGGCTGATACTGCTGTTACAGATCACCTTACCGCCTGCAATGATCAATCCACGGAAAGATTTTACTTTATTGCTGAACTTCACATCACCGCCACAGATAACAACTCCCTGTAAAGAATTACCAGTAGCTGTATCAAGCGTTACATCTCCATCATTGATAACAAGAATCGAATCTGCTGATCCATCATCAGACGAAATCGTTTTACTGATATTCTTATGCGCTGTATGGTTAGTGCCGTCAGGCAGTGTATGCGTTCCAAAAATCTTTGTAAAGTCAACATAGTTATTTAATGGTGTCAGACTGTAATTATAAGAGTACGAATCACTTCTTACATAATCTCCCTTATACTTTCCATCTGCATCCTTGCCAACATATGTGTACTGATACTCGCCTGATGCTAACTGAGTTCTTGTATAATCACCTTTATTAGCACCTACATTTTTGAATTGTGCATGCTCGTATCTGTACTTCTGAGACTGCTTTCCATTACTGGTCTCTGTATAATCTGTATATTTTACTAATGCCCATGCAGATTGCTCTTCATCGGTCTCCTTACCTTCAGCATCCAACACCTTATTGTTTAATACAGACAGATGATCTTTCATGTTGATATACATGTAATTAAGGAAATTACTCACCTTATGTGCCTCTGTTTCAGAATCTGATCCAGTTAACTGTCCTGCACTTGTTTTAAGGTTTTCATAAGCAAGATTATTTGCTGTCGTGTCTCCATTTCCAAGCAACATGGTGAATGTCTTAGATGTAGCTGCTGCTTTTAAAGCCGTTTCAACACTCATCGTACTCTTTGTTGATGCCTGAATATATAAAGATCCGTCATTCTTATTCTGTGCCGTTACTGCCGCGCCTGAACCAACCTTAGAAGAATCTACCTTGCCATCTGCACCAACAGGAAGTAACAATGTCACATCGAAGCTGTCATAATTAGATACGTTATATATCTTCTTATTTGTTTCTTCCAGATTCTCTGCCAGAAGATCATAATACTTCTTTACAAAAGCTTCTGCTTCTTCTACATTACTCTGCTTATTATCTCCCGCTTTAATATAAAGATAATAATAATCATGACCAGACACCGTCTGTTTGATCGCATTAACTACCAATTCATTATTACTCAGTTTTTCAGTAAACTCTTTGTATAATTCCTTTAATTTAACATCATTGTTAAAACTATTTGGGAACTTCAGCTTAACATGTGTATAACCATTTGAATCTACTGTCTCGCTGCCTGCAACCGGCTCCCACTGTGTCAGGAAAATCAACTGATTGGATTTCACATCAAGCGACTGACCAGTTGAATAATCCTTCAATGTTGTAAATGCATAGTCCAGATTCTTTTCATTTCCATCTGCATCAACAAGACCGAGTTCTTTTCTCTCATTAGCATCTGTGATAGAAGAAGCTGCCACTTTTGAGAACTCAATATATGATTTACCCGCAATATAAAGAGATTGTAAGCTCTTCAGATCCAATGTGGACTTCTTACCATTTACAATAATCGCACTATCACTAAAATGAGATTTTAAACTGTAATTTGTAGGGAGTTTGCCCGCATTCCCGAGAAGCTTAATGCTCCGAATATCATCTGTAGAATAGCTATATCCAAAGTATGTACCCTTAAAGAATGTCAAATTAGATTCTTCTGCATTTAACTCTGTATCATCATATACATAAGCGTTTGCTGCCGCTGTAATAGAACCGCCTTTATCTCCATCAATGATAATATTATCGGTCCAGAGCTCTGAAAGGTTCGAACTTCTACCTGAAAGAGTAATATCTGCACCATTATATGCTGTCAATGCACCAGAATTTACAATAACATCTGAATTCATTGTCAATGATGCTTTGTCAACAAAAATACCAGAATTAGCGCTTTCATCTGTAGCGCCCCAGTTTCTTACAACACTATCATTATATTTGTTTGTAACTTTTGTTGCAGTCACAGCATTATAATCTTTATTATAATAATCAGATGCTGTGTATACATTTCCTTTAACATTTACAACTGTTGCACTTGCATCGTTATAATTCGTAGTTGTTCCGGATACTTGCAGTCCCATATCTGCCAGAAATGCATAACTATACAAACTATTGCTGTTTATACCTGTCATATCAAACGAAACATTATATTCTGGTTTTTTAAGTACCAAATCCGTCATAATTGACTGCTCATACGTTCCTGGAGCCATCGTCTCCCTATCTGTTGCAGCAGTCAATGTAATTGTTCTCTTAACACCTACGTTCTTAAATGCAATCGTCTCTACAGTTCCTGAATTAAATCCCGGTTCCGTATTTGTCTGTCCGGAAATATCTCCCGTTAGGGAATTCTTAACATATTTGATATAACTGTGTTTTCCCGCATTATCTGTATATACAATTCGAAGATTATCACAATCAAGTGTAACATTCGGATCTGTAATATAACCCTGCAATGTAGCTACTAATGTAGGGATTTTATTCAGATTATCATCATCCATAATTCCCTGCATAAAAAACTTTTTGAACAGATTATTTGCCTCTGTCTCAGAAAGATTCGTATACTTTCCATCTTTATAATATACAACTAACTCTGCAGTCGTTGTATATGCGGAATATAAGTGTTCATTTGTCGTTGCACCAATTCCTGCATAAATCTCATCCATTGCCTTCTCTACACTGTAGAAGTTATTCAATGAATTAATCTTGTAATATCTGAGTTTGTATGCTAATAACATACCCATTAACAGGGCGGATACCAGAATACTCAAAAACGTTGCAGATACAATTACAAGGACAAAACTGGAACCACGATTACTCATGTGCTTCAGTCTGCTCTTTAATTTTTTAAGCATCTTCTAATTCCCCCTTGTTCCTGATATAGTCGTCTTGTCAGTCGTCTTATCATTACTGTCTTTTTCTTCCATAAGAACAGTCAGATCGTACATATAGACATCGTCCGCCGTATCATCCTTTGTTCCCATAACACTTACAGTTGAATTTGGTTTATCTACTGTAAAGTTCGCATATACTTTAGTCTTTCCGGCTAATGTATTAATCTTTGCTTCATCTGCCGGTTTCTTAAGTGTTCCGGTTGAATCTGCAAAATTCACACGCACCTTTACAGATGATGGAGATACCTTATGCTGATTATTTACATAAATCAGATCATCAAGTGTCTTGCTGCTATCACCGCCCTGCAAAGCTTCATTGATAATTTCTGCATACTTATCATCAATATCTGCTACAGTCTGGAAAATATAAATCTTTGCCTTTTCATCCGCATCTAATGCATTTGTATCTATATTCACATAATCACGATTTACATAGATACCATTACTGGTTGCAGGAACATATAACAGATAGATTGGTGGCAGTTTATCATAATCATTCTGATATACTACACCTTCTCCATTTGCACTGGCTGGTTTATATACGTTATTTGTATTGTTCTCATATTCAGACTTAATAACGCCGATTGTTGTCTTATCTACATACTTTACGATACACTGCACACGATATTTGTTATTTGCAGTCTTTGACACTTTAATCGTCGTTGTCTTTGAGAACTCATCATTCTTCCAGAATTCATCACCATCACTGGAAAGCATCTGATTATACTGCACTGTATGACTCTTTAACAGTTCTGTCTTCTGATCCTTAAAATATGCACTTGCCTGATTATCCAGATTATTTCCATCTGCGGTTCCGGTATCACCTGTGTAAGTTGCCCCGGCAATGATCGCTGCCTGTTTATTATCCAGTGTACGAACAGTACCTACTGAAGATGTGATCTTAACATAATCACCATTTTCATCAACTTTTGCATCTTCTGTTGCCGGATCCCAGATATACCCCATCGCAGCAACCTGCTGTGCAAGATCACTGACCGTGACTGTACAGCCATACTTCGCGTAATTTCCTCCTATAGATATGTCATTACATGTGTATGTCTTCTCCGTATAATTCACCTTCTTCACTCCGGCAATCTTATTATCCGTTGTTTTCGGAGTTGTAGTTGTGCAGGTGAAATTATAGCTACCTGTAGAATTGTCATCAGGGATACTGATGGCACTACTCATATCTGCAGTTTTAAAGCTTTCCATGATCTGTTCTGCTTTATCAATGGCATACTGTTTCTTGGTTGATTTCTTATTGATATTAACAGCGGAAATCAACTGGGAGGTAAGAGGAACGATCAATATGGCAAATACGGCTACAGCAATGATTACTTCTATCAAACTAAAGCCTTTATTGTTTTTCTTTGTCATTTTCTACTTCTCACTCCGTTTAAAAACTGTTTACGGGTTTCAGGTTTATAACTACCTACTGAGCATTATCGCTTGATGTAGTTGTTGTAGCTGTTGACTTCTTTGTCGGGTTACCGAAGATATTATCCTTTCCGTTCTGAACATTAACATCTACCTGATCTGTGGTTCTGTCTCCACCGTTTACTGCGTATGATGTGAACGACATATCACCTATATATTTTCCTGTCTCCTCATCAAAAGCGATACTGATAGAATCAACAGTCATACGGAAGTCTCCACTCTGAATATAATCAATGACATCCTTAAGATCCTTGTATGAACCTGAATAGGTAACAGGGAAGTTCGCTGAATAGCAGTTATAATTATCTCCTGAAGCTGCAGCACTATCAGCTACGGTTGTGTCAGCCGCAGTCGTATCGGTTGCTGCTGCTCCATCTCCGAGTGTAGCATCACCTACCGCACCGGTTCCGAGTGTGTAGAATAACTGTTCTTCTCCCATCGTTACAGAAGGGAAGTCAAACTTATATTCATCCTTGATACCCTGTAAATACATAATTGTATTCTCCTGATAGAGCTCTGATGGGAATTCATCAAGGATTGCCTGATACTCTTTCTTATAGTTCTCTGTATCTTTAATATACTGGTCACGATTTACATCCTTTGACTTCAGATCATTATAGTAAACCTGCTGTTTGTCCTTTTCGGATATGATACTCTTCCGGTCTTCAAAATTATTCATAGCCACATAACGAATCGGCACGAATAATATTACAACACCCAATAAAAATAATAATAAATTTCTTTGTCCTTTTGTCATTGCATCCATGTTCGTACCCTCCTTACTGAGCTAATGTTGCATCTGTCTCTGTAGTATCTTCTGTTGATGCATTCGCATCCACATAGATACAGGTTACAGTGAAATCATATGTAGTCTTGCCTGATTCCTCATCTACATTCTCTGTAATGCTTCCGATGAATGAATTATCGATACAGTCAATTTCTTTTAAGCTGATCGCAAGACCCGCAACATCGTCATACTTTTCTGCAGTACCGGATATGGATACACCGCTCGCATCTGAATTGAACGCTGTTACTTCTGTTCCCTTTGGCATCTTCTCTTCTAAAGCATTGATAAAGGTTACTACATTCTCATTCAGATTCTTAGTGTAGCTGTACATGCTCATAGCATCCACATAGATGCTCTCTGCATCCTCATAGTCCTGTACAATGGTTTCAATATCTTTAATTGATTCAATCTTTCGGTTTACATCATCCAGCTCACTCTGTGCCTTATTCTTCATGATAAATGAAGCCGCAGTCACACCACCGGCAACGAGCACTGCCAGAATCAGAAATGCAACTACAAAAGGCGTAGAATCAACAGCTCCTTCTTTCTTAGATGCTGTTGCCCCTTCTGATATTACAAATCCCATAGGTGCAAAAGCCGCACCGATAGGAACCATAAGGTATACAGGATTATAAATCTTCAAATCAATCTTCGGGTCAAACTTGATATTGAATAAACTATCCATAACTCTGGTTGATACATTAAGCTGTACCTTGAATAAACCATCGATTCCTTTGATCAGTGCTCCATCGCCTGTCAGGAATACATCATCAATCGGCTTATCCGGATTTTTTGATGCAAAGAAATCCATCACACGTCCAATGTTATTGATCAGGTAACGGAATGAACCGGTAATCGCATTATCATCGAAATCAACTGTGATCAGACGTTCATTCTGAAGTAAGGTCATAGCTGTCGTTGCATCTACGCCCTTTGCATCCATTACTTCATTTACTACAACATTGGTACCATATGGTACAGTTCTCTGGAGTAAAAGGATATCTCCTTTTACAATATTTAATACGGTAGATTCACTACCTAACTGGATTACCATCGTTGTCATGTTCTCACTGGTCTGTGTCTTGATCAGCTGTAACATGGCATTTCCAATGTAATCGAGCGCCACTACTTTCAGTCCCGCAAGTGCTGCCACTTCATAGTAGGAACGAACCATACTGGTCGGTGCTGCTACAGCAAGGACTCTTAACTGTTTGTTATTTTCTTCATCAGTGACTGTCTCTAATACAGAATGGGATACGGTGTAATCCTCTATATTAACAGGGAAATACTCTGATGAGTTCGCATTAATAATTCCTTTGATTTTGTTCTCCTTAACGAAAGGCACAAGGACCTCTCTGTTAACGATCTTTGTAGAGGTAAGGACGAAAATCGCGTCCTTGTTAGTGATTCCGTTTGCAGCAAGCTGTGATCTGATTGCTTCTGCAATTCTTTCTTTGTCTCTGATAAAACCATCTTCGTATGAGTCTTCCGGAGTCTCAAAGATGATGGCATTATGTACGGTTGAAGTCTTCTTCTCAGAAGCGGTTACTTCTGTGATAGTAATACTTTCATTTGTAATGTCGATTGTTAAGACTTTTTTATTACTCGCCATTTTAAATAGCCTCCCTCGCTAATCAGTAGTTTTGTCGGGAATTCTCCCTTAATTGCCTGAGTACCAGCTTACATGCTGTTCACCCCATATAAATAAAAATAGAATACGCCTGTATCTTACAGGCTATAAGGTGAACAACCTGTCACCCTCAAAATGGTCTCTATGTTTGACCCTCCATATGCGACCAT
>ERZ779904.250-NODE-250-length-15802-cov-1.62641_pt1 | contig 15802 bp, 9 predicted proteins | sample MGYA00511549_ERZ779904 | MGnify/ENA primary metagenome ERZ779904 (study PRJEB29588, sample SAMEA2151391) | human gut metagenome | biome: human gut; feature: human-associated habitat; material: faeces | place: Denmark | collected 2008/2010 ...
GCCAAGCCATATCTTAACCGGTCATAGATGCCCCTGCTGCATCCGACAGTATCGTAAGTCTGAATTTGCGGAATTTGTTGATGCTTATACCTGCGGAAGGTATGAGGTAAAAAGCTTTGTTGGAAAATCCAAGGCACTGATTCTTGATAAATCATCCGGGCAGGAAATGCTTGATGAGAGATGTTTTATCATCCAGGAGCTTACCCGTCCTACCCCATCGAGCAGATATCCTCATGAAAAACCACCTGATAAGCCTCTGTTACTTGCGTCTGACAGGGTATTAGCTGCTATACAGGAACTCTACCCTGATCCAGACAGTATAATCACCACCAGAGGAATACAGGTTTCTGGGTTATCCACAAAACAGATTGGCCGAATCATGGCAAATCAGCTGACTAAACTTAATGTTCTGGAACGCATCGGCCCCGGAACCTACAAATACAAAGAGAGGTAAATATAATGAACAGAATCAGTAATAAAACAAAAGAAAATCGTGGCTACGGGAAAGGTGAAGGTAAAAACTATAAGCCTTATATCCAGGCCCACGAGTTTAACTCACAGGGAACTACTGTAACTCTTCGCGACTGGATTACCGGTCGCTCGGTAGAACTTCTTTCTCAGGGAGAAGCTGAATACTGGCATATTCTTAGATTTAACGATGACATTATCGACATTCGTGAACAGATTCCTCTTCCAAAAGAAGACACAACAGCTATTGCTGAAGAAATGGGCTGTGAGCCTGCCGGCAAGGGACGTACAACTATGACATCTGACTTCTTTATCGTGTACGCAGATCAGCATATGGAAGTTCACTCTTTCAAGAAAAACATGCGCAGTATTGAACGTCAGCGTACATTAGAGCTTTTAAACATCGAGAAAACTTTCTGGGAAAGAAAGAATGTTTCTTTTCGAATGGTATTCGGTACAGACATCAATCATATTCTTGCCAGCAATATTCGCGTGTGCAGCTACTATTACGAAGAAAGTTCTGTTTTCGATGAGACATCGTGCCTGAAGCACCTGATCATCAGAAAGAAAATCGATGTAGACCTTACAAAAGAAAAAATTGATATTCCCGTATTGAGGGATGTGTACAGAAAGGAGATTGCCACATGGATGAAATCCAGAGAAATGTAAATAAAGGTTTGTGCAGAGGCTCTATCCTCAATGTAAGATCTGCCGACAGACTCAAAACTGGCAGATACAGAGTCCTTAATATCAGGAATGGACTTGTTACTCTCTGCGAGATGGATGTATCTTCTTTTAAGCTCAATGTACAGGTTTTAACGTATCTTCAGGATATGCTTTACGATGGCATGATTGAAATTGAGTCTGAAGAAAAGCTCGTTTTTGATTATGAGAAGCTTTCTGAATATCAGAAAAATATTTACACCCGTAATCTTTCCATCGTTAATGCTGTCGCAGATGCGTATGGACCGGATTATCTGGACCTAGCAACACATAAACCGAAGCCGTTATTAAAAAAGTTTGAAGATGAGTATGGTTTGTCAAACTTTACTGTCCGACGAATTATTCGTCTTTATATTCAAAGTGGATTTAATAATTCTTCGCTTCTTGATCAAGCTCAATTCATGCAGAAAAAACAGGATAACTATTCTTGCTATACAGAGAACGTCGAAATTCCCCTGCTATGCAAAGAAAACCGGAAGAAAATGTGAAAATGTTATAACAGGAAAATGTCTTACCTCTGAAGACATTGCTCATTTTGCAGAGGCTTTGGAAAAATATAAAAAAGGACGTAAAAAGACATTTAAATCTGTTTTTCTCCTGATGAGTGATAAATATTATTCGGAAGAAATTACCTGTGATGATGGTACTCAGCTTATCAAACTATTACCAGCTTCTGAGCGTCCTTCCTTCCGTCAGTTTACATACTATTGCAGTAAACATCTTTCAAAGGAGGAAAAGGACCGTATCAAAACAAGTGCCATGGAACAGCGAAACAATAAGCGACTTCTGCTTTCAGACTCCAGATATAACGTCGAAGGCCCTGCCGACCGCGTTCAAATGGATGAGGTTGAAGTTGATATGTCCATTGTATCATCATTGGACCCATCAATAACCGTCGGTCGCCCAATCGTATATGTTATGCATGATGTGTTCGGTTCGAATATTCTCGCAATAGGAATCAGCTTTGACAACAACTCCGTTCTCGGAATGACGAACTGTTTCCTTAATCTTGCCCAAAACAAAGTCGAATACTGTGCCAGATACGGAATTACCATTTCAGAAGATATGTGGCCGTCCTGCTACCTTCCAGGTAGAATCCTTGTAGACCGTGGTGCTGAATACCGCAGTTATGAAGCTAAACGAATCTTTCGTGAACTTAACATCCACCGCGAACTGGCCCCCGCAGGTTCTGGTTCCATGAAGGGTCTAGTAGAACAATGGTTTCACCAGATGCATTCCTCACAGAATCCTTCTCTTGAAAAGCATGGGCGGATTGAGAAAAGACACGATTCCAAACATCATAAGGAAGCCTGTCTGACAATCGATGATTTTACAGTCATGCTGATCAACTTTGTGATTCATCATAACTGTTCGGTGCTCTCTGATTATCCATTAACCGCTGACATGATCTCTAAAAGAGTAGACCCGGTTCCAGTGGAGATTTTTAAATATGGTTGCGAAAAATATGGAACCCCAAAACCGATTTCCAATATTCCACAGTATTATTTCAGTCTCATGCTTCCACAGAGTGCAAAATACGATCGCCGTGGAATCCGCTGCAACGACCTATTCTATATCAACAGAAATGATCATGAACTTCTTGCTGACATGTATAATGCACACACTAAACGTATTAAGTTTCCTGTGCGTATTGATCCACGTGATGTAGGCTCTGTATACTATATCAGAAATAATCGTATCATGAGAGCATCATTGAATTCTGATAAGACGGGAAATGCAGATGTTACAGGAATGACGTTAAGCGAATGGACATTGATTATCAAATCTCTTCGAGCAAGACGCCGAAGCCTTGAGATCAATAAGCAGCAGTTTGATGCTTATATCGAAAAAGTAAACGAACTGATTGTTAAAAACGCAAAGAAGGTTGTGACTAATCAGCCAGCAACCCAGAATCTTTTAGAAAACCGGGCAAAAGAAAAACATCTCGAATCAAATAGTCTTCGAATGTTTGACTATCTTAACCAGTATCTTGATGAGCAGTTTGGGGAAACTGTATCTGCATCCCTGTCAGAAGCAGAAATGCCTAATACTTATGAAGTGCTTGATTGTGATATAGATGATGAGAACACCAATATCGGTGGATTGTCTTCAGATGCTTCTGAAATGATAGAAACTCGGGAAAATTCTGATGACTGTGACATCAATATTGCCGAAAATCCAGCCGCATACCTTGCAAAACTTCTTGCTGAAGGCTGGACCCCAGGAGGTGACAAATAAAAATGAAGTGTTTTAATGATACATATGAATACGCAGATGACGTAGATCCTAAAACCAATCAATATGGCATTGTGGATTTCAGCAAGATTGAGTATGTTGAAGCACGATACGTTAAACATTTTGATCCGGAGAATAATGGCAATCCCTGTATCGAAGCACTGCCCAGACCTAGAAGCCTTGAAGAATGTACCCTGGATTATTTCAAGCCTATCCTTGGATACAGTATGTCGGAAATACAGGCGCTTCCTTCCGGGGAACGTATATACAGACTCAATCAGCTCCGTAAACTCAGGCTTCCTATAGCGTTTGACTATATGCTGGAAGTGGAAATGCACAACGCATTGATTCGTTCCTATGAAAACAGATATCAGTTCTACGACCCAGAAATCCCGGTATGGATGGCCGTTGACCGAAGCAACGGAGTCAAGTTCCCGGAGCAGGCTAAAAATGATACTTGTGGAAAATATATTACCAACAAGACTTCCAGTGTCAGCGGCTGGTCTCTTCTCGGTGGATCCGGAACAGGAAAAAGTTCTACCATAGATATCCTGAAATCTCACTATCCACAGGTAATAGAGCATCCTCTCACCAAGGGAAACCTGAAACAGATTGTATTTCTGCATGTTTCATGCCCTGCAAACTCAAACTTCAAGGTCCTCTATTCGACCATTGGACGCGAAATAGATAATGCCCTTAGTTACACGGCCAGTGTATATCAGAATCTCCTGAGTAATTCAAAAGATCCTATAAGCACGGTTGTTCAGCTGATACAGAATTTCTGTATTGGAATCATCATCTTTGATGAGATTCAGGAAATCGACTTCGCCGGTACCAAATCAAATACCTTTGCCAGTTTAGTTACTATAGGAGAACTTTCGGGTGTAGCAATAGCTGTATCCGGTCTCGAATCTGCGTACAGCAAAATGTTTAAGAAAGTCTATACAGCAAGACGCGTCGGGAAGGTCATTTCTTCTAATCGCTACTGTTTTGATAAACCCAGTCTCAAAACCCTTATGAGCTTGATTTTCTCTTATCAGTGGTTTGATAAAAAGGTGTCACTCACTGATGAAATCGTTGACCGTTTTGAACTGTATACAGGTGGCCGTATTGATCAGCTGATTACACTTTATTCATACATGAACTACGAGTACCTGATATCTCCGGAAAACAAACGGCCAGAAATAAACGGCAAATTTGTGGATCTTTGTATTGAGAAATACTATGGGGATATGAGGAAGCTTCTTGCCGAAGCTACCATTCATCATAAGAAAAACGGTGATTTTGACGGGCGCATGCTTGAAGCTTTTGAAAAAGTAAAGCAGAACCTCAATAACCTTCTAGGAGACGATGAGCAGGCAGATATGGCTGAGCATCTTTCTTCGAAGGAGACTTTACAGGCTATGAATTCATTTGCCAATACACAAAGCAATGTTGTTCAAAACGTGCAGAAACTGTTCCCACAGTTTGAGATACCTCAAATCATTGAAACGCTGAAAACTGTTTATAACGAACCTGGCAGTAGCTGTCTTGATGATTCGGTACTTTCAGGCCGTGTTATTCAAGTTCTTCTTGGAACAACGAATTCTTCTTCATTGGAAGATACTTCTAAGAAACCTAAAATAGCAAAAAAGAAACGTCCTGATGCAAATCTGCTTAAACAAAACTTATTAAATGTATATCACCAGCAATAAAAAAGAGGTTCTACACTTAGATGTGTAGTTCCTCTTTTTTACGCTTTATTGTAAATCTCGTAATCTTACTTTGAAGTAAAACGAGATTTGGAGTTGTTTAACGAGATTTGGAGTTGTGTGTTAACACCTGATATACTCTATTGTCTAAATGTACAAAACGTTCTTTGATTTCCTGTGTACGTCCCTTATTCCAGAAGTTATCACCAAGATAACCACAAGTTCTACGACATACATTTAAAGTCTTATGGTTTCTATTACCACAGTTAGGACAATACCATTCATTGTTTTCATCTAATAAGATTTCTCCAGAGAAACCACATTCCTGACAATAGTCAGACTTAGTATTGATTTCAGCGTACTGGATTGTTTCATACATATAGTTAATTAATTCTTTCATGGCATCAAAGTTATTTGTCATATTAGTCACTTCTACATAACTAATAGCCCCTCCAGAAGAAATCTTCTGGAACTTCGCTTCAAAGCCTAATTTAGAGAATGCATCAATATGTTCTCTTACATTGACATGATAAGAGTTAGTAATATAGTCTTTATCTGTTACACCAGGGACGATACCAAATCTCTTCTTTAATGCACGTGCTAATGTATAAGTAGTTGATTCTGCAGGAGTACCATATAAGGCAAATCCTAAACCTGTATCCTTCTTCCACTTATCACATGTATTTCTTAATTTCTGCATAATTTCAAGAGCTAATGCATCGCCTTCTTCAGTAGTATGAGACTGCCCAATTAATGCCACTACACATTCATATAAACCAATATAACCTAATGATAATGTAGAATAACAAGTATCTAATAATGAATCAATCTTTTCTCCTGGTTTTAATCTTGCAATGGCACCATACTGCCAATGAATTGGAGAAATATCTGAAGGAGTACCCTTTAAGCTTTCGTGTCTTAACATCAATGCTTCATAGCATAAATCTAAACGTTCATCTAGAATCTTCCAGAATGAATCCATATTCTTATTAGCTGATAAACCAACATCAGTTAAGTTAAGTGTAACTACACCCTGGTTAAAACGACCATACCACTGGTATTCACCCTTTTCATTCTTCCATGGAGATAAGAATGAACGACATCCCATACATGGGAATACTTGTCCTTCATAGTTTTCTCTCATGATCTTTGCGCTGATGAAATCAGGCATCATACGCTTAGATACACATTTAACCGCTAAATCTGTTAAATAACGATACTGTGAATCATCAGGTACATTATTATCATCTAATACATAAAGTAATTTAGGGAATGCTGGAGTGACATAAGCACCCACAGGATTCTTCATGCCGATATATCTCTGTTCAATTAATAAAGCTGTTTCTTCAATATAGTCTGGTTCTTCTCTTAAATACATGAAAATAGATAAGAATGGAGCCTGACCATTAGTTGTAGAGAATGTATTGATCTGATATTGGATAGTCTGTACGCCTGCTTTGATTTCTTCATGAAGACGAGACTTTGCGATTTTTTCAATCTGTTCTTCAGTATAATCAATACCTACTTCTTTACCTTCTTTTCTTACAGCCTTTAAATGTTTCTTATATGATACACGTACATAAGGTGCTAAATGAGAAATAGAGATTGTCTGTCCTCCATACTGACCATTAGCAACCTGCTGAACAATCTGAGTTGCAACAGTACAAGCTGTCTGTAAAGACTTAGGTGTTTCAATCAATTTATCATTAATAACTGTGCCATTCGCAAACATATCCTTTAAGTTTACTAGATCACAGTTATGCATCTTCTGGATATAGTAATCCATATCATGGAAATGAATAATACCATCATCATGTGCCTGTACAATCTTTGGTGGTAATAATAAACGGCGGCAATAGTCTCTAGAGAATTCACCAGCAATTAAGTCTCTCTGAGTAGCTAATACAGTCGCATCTTTATTAGAGTTTTCATCCATTGCTTCTTTATTAGTCTGATTGACAATACCATAAATCGCATTATCAATTGTATTAGTTTCTCTTTGGAACTCTCTTACCTTACGATAGCCTTCATAAGCCTTGGCAGTAAGTACTTCTCCTTTTTCAATTAACTTTTCAAAAACCTGGCCTTCAATACGATAAATGCTGATAGATGCTGCTCCACTTGATTTATGCCAGTCTTCAATTTCATGTGAGATTTTAGATGCAATTTCAGGTTTCACAATACCGCTGCCATAGCGCATAGCCTTTAAAATCGCATTTTCAATCTTACTTCCATCAAAAGCTACCTTTGAGCCATCTCTCTTGATTACCTCCATGTTATTTACCCTCCTCATAAGAAAATCTATTAGGAATAACTACCTAATAGATTCTTTTCTACTTCTATATTAGTCTACTTTAGTTGCACACGCAACTAATATGCTTGAGATAAAAAAATATCTCACCAATAATTTATTAACATGAAAAAATGTTGAATTTATCAACGTTTTTTTAATTATCGATAAACATCAGGAATGTTTACCCTTAAACAGTATAAAAACCCATAAGCCTAATGTCAAGCATTTCTCATGGGTTTCTTTTTTTCGCAATGTTGAAAGCGAATTAACCTAAATCTTCACCATTGCTTGCAACAACTTTCTTATACCAGTCAAATGAATCTTTCTTACTTCTTTCTAGTGTACCGCTTCCATCGTTGTTACGATCTACATAGATAAAGCCATAACGTTTCTTCATTTCACCTGTAGTAAAAGAGACACAGTCAATGCAGCCCCATGGTGTATACCCCATTAAGTCTACACCATCAATTTCTACAGCTTTCTTCATCTGTTCAATATGTGCTCTTAAGTAATCTACACGATATGGGTCATGACAGCTGCCATCTTCTTCCTTCTTATCGATTGCACCAAAACCATTTTCTACAATAAATAATGGTTTTTCATATCTTTCATACATCTGATTTAATGCATAACGTAAACCTTCTGGATCGATTGCCCATCCCCAGTCAGATACTTTAATGAATGGGTTAGCCACAGAATGTTCACTAGATCCATCTAAAGATTTAGAAACATCTTTATGTGCTGTAGAGTCTACAGTATTAGTCATGTAATAAGAGAATCCGATATAATCTACTGTACCTGCAGCTAAAGCTTCTTTATCTTCTTCAGTGATATCTAAGTTAAAGCCTTTGTTTTCAAACATCTTTAAGGCATAACGTGGATAATGACCACGGCACTGTACATCACAGAAGAACCATCTCTGATGCATCATTTCAGTAGATAATACCATATCTGCTGGACGGCAAGAGAATGGATAAATAGGAACCATTGCAATCATATTACCGATTAAGAAGTTAGGATTAATTTCATGGCCAATCTTCACTGCCTTTGCGCTGGCTACTAATTCATAATGACCACACTGGTACATCGCTTCTTCTGGATTATCATAGTTTCCAAAATGAGCACCACTGTTAGTCCATCCAAAAATATCATTCTTATAGTTCATCTGGTTGTTGATTTCATTGAAAGTCATCCAGTATTTAACTTTATCTTTGTATCTCTTGAAACATACTTCTGCGAACTTTACAAAGAAATCAATAGTCTTTCTGTTCATGAATCCGCCATATTCCTTGGCAAGATGATAAGGCATTTCAAAGTGAGATAATGTGATGACTGGTTCAATACCATATTTTAATAATTCATCAAATACATCATCATAGAACTGTAAACCTTCTTCATCTGGCTGTTCTTCATCACCTAATGGGAAGATTCTTGTCCAGGCAATAGATGTTCTAAAACATTTAAAGCCCATTTCTGCGAATAGCTTGATATCTTCTTTGTAATGATGATAGAAATCAATACCGATATGGTTTGGATAATATAATCCTTCCTTTACTCCATCAGTAATCACACGTGGTGTTGATACGTTTCCGCCTGTCATTACATCAGCAACACTTAAACCTTTAGTAGTGTCTAATACACCACCTTCAAACTGGTGAGCTGCTAAAGCACCACCCCATAGGAAATCCTTTGGTAAACTCATATATGTCCTCCTTTAATATACTCTAGTGCACATTTTTCTAATGCTCGATATTTCTTTAATATCTCTAGATCTTCTATTTTTATTTTATCAAAGCTTCTTTCAATATAGTGATTTTTTTCAATATATGATTTACTTTCATCAAAATAAAGATCAAATATAAAGGCAATATAAGAAATCCACATATCTAAATGTGTTTTTCTTGTAGGAGCATAAATAAGTTGATGTTTACAGAACTGTTGGTAGACTTCATCCGTTATAGATTCTTTTCCTGCTTCCTCATAAGTCACACCTAGTAAGACTATATCCTTTTCTACATCTTTAACACGAAAATGATCTAATTTATCTGCATCCCTAATCATATGTATGTAAAAGAGTTCTTCTTCACTAAAGCCTTCTTCTACTTTGTATTTATTATGCTGTTCTATAGCATTTTTAATAATTGTGTCATATGTATCTTCTTCTATGAACTCTCTAATAAGTCCCTCTTCAAATAATATATGTGAAGAATACATTGCATGATCCACTGTTTTTCTATCTAGGAAAGAATGATATAGACGAAACTGTTCAAAACGACCTATATCATGTAATAGGCCGATTAATAGACATAAGTCTTTTTCTTCAGTTTTTCCTTTCATATCACATAACTCACCCATAACATCCATTACTTTATAAGAATGCACATATTTAAGATGAATATGTGGGATAGAGAGATCATAGCGATTAACATAATTATCAAATGCCTTTTTTGCATGTTCTAAATTAATCATGTAGAACCTCTAATACCTTCTTTAAATCATCAAGAGGAACCTGTCCTGGTGCACTCGCATCCTTAGCTGTCGCAAAGGTCATACATGAACCAAAGTATTCGCCCATCATACGTGACAAGCGTCCTAGTTTACCCATGGACATAGTAATAATAGGTTTTCCTAAACGCTGGCTTGAATAAAGAGTGACTTCTAAAAGTGTTAATAGGTCTTCTTTACTTTTTGGCATAACAGCAAGTTTAGGTAAATCAGCCCCTAATATTTCCATCTTTTCTAGTGTTTCCTGCATATCTTCTCTTGATGGTGTTTCCTCAAAATGATGTTCACTCATAATAACATGAACACCTTTCTTATGAGCATACTGAACAAGTTCCATCACAGATTCATAGCCTTGCGATAATTCTATATCTACTAGATCTACATGTGCATCACAGATTTCTTTAATACAATGCATATACTCTAGAGAAGTTAGTTCTCCTTCTCCTCCTTCACTCGCAGTACGGATTGTACCTAATACAAGTTTATCTGTATGTTTTTTGATTTCTTCTAATACATTTGTCAAATGTCCTTCTTTTAATCCTTCATAGAAATCAAGTCTAATTTCTACTACATCATAATCTAAATCCTTATAAGAATCTAAAGTACCAATAGTATCTTCTTTAGTTGTATCTACAATAGGAAGACAAATCTTAGGTGTTCCTTCTCCAAATACAACATTCTTTATATCTAATACATTATGCTTCGTGATGACAGGCATATAAAAACCCCCTTATTTCTCTTAATGTTTTATCATATTGATCACCTAATAAGAAATGTGGTGAACCCTTAATCACCTTATGTACACAATAAGGCAATGATGACTGAATAAATGTGAAGTCAGAATCCTTGATGACATCATGTTCACCAGATAGTAATAAAGCTGGAATCTTGAGTTCTGATAAGTAATCTACAGTAAAATGTGGCTCTTTTGTCATAAATGAAATGAGCTTAAAACGTATTCTTGATCTCTTATCATATATACAGAATATTGGCAATAAGAGTAATGTCATATACATATGGAGTCGATAATACCATTTAATACCTTGAGGAGTGGCATTAGGTGAAAGAAGTGCCATATGTTTTAAACGGTCATCTTTTCCTGCAAGTGTAAGTGCGATATTCGCACCATCACTAAACCCAATGACATCATATGCTTCTAAATCTAGTTCATTTGCGACATCCATCACATCCTGAGCCATACGGTCTAGTGTTAAAGGACCACTCTTAATAGATTTACCATGATAACGTGAATCCATTGCGATTAATTGATAATCGTTTTCTAAATCCTTGATTAATTGATCATATATTTTTCTATTTTCCTGATTACCATGTAATAAGATAATCGGATAACCATTTCCATGTACTTCATAATATATCTTCATAGCATTACCTCACTTTGATCTCATTATAACACATATTAAATAACTGTGAAAAAAAGCGACTTGTTAATGTGTTTAACAGTTACTCTCATCAGCAATTAAAATAACATTGATATATACAATGTTTTTCTAATATCATACAGTGTAGGAAATGTAGTAATATATTATTTCTTCACTATCCATTTACCACTTCTATTAGAGCCTTCTCTTTCTACTAACCCATTTAAACGCAAATATTGAATGATGTTTTGAATCTGTTTTCTGGATAGATTGAATTCTTCCATCAACTTAACCTGTGTTACAAAAGGATTTTCTCTCATTCTATTAAGTATCTCTAAACTTCTTTCGGTTCCTTTTTTGGCTCCTTTTGGATCAACTTCGGCTCCTTTTTGGCCAACTTTGGCTCCTTTTGGTTCAACTTCGGCTCCTTTTGAATCAACTTTGGCTCCTTTTTGGCCAAGTTTGGCTCCTTTTTGGCCAACTTCGGCTCCTTTTGAATCAACTTCGGCTCCTTTTTGCCCCTGTTTCATAAACGCTTTATGTATAAATAACCTTGTAATAAAATAATTATGTCCTGCATCTGTCTCAAATTCAGGTTTTGGAGACCCATTTTCTTCAAGTGCACTTAAAATTTTTCCAAAACCTGTATTTCTCCCTTCAGTTAAATGCAGTTCCTTAAGAATATCCCCTATTCGACGATTTCTATATCTACGATTAGATACTTTATACTGTTTCAACCCTTCTTGTGTCACCGAGCGATCTGGTCCAGGAAAGCTTACTATTTCAATCATATTTTTTTCAACTCTTACCTCAATAGGTTCCCTAATATCATACGCACGGTGATAAACTGCGTTCGCAAGTGCTTCTTCTAATGCGGCATACGGATAATTAAAAACCCAATCAGATTCTGCTTTATCTGCACTTTTAACTATTTTTTTACTCACGATTGAATTTTTTATGAATTGTAACGCTTCTCTAAGTTGATGATGAATCGGTCCTTTAAATGTATTTTCTATTATATTATTCCCACCTAATCCATCTGGAAATTGAACAACATCAATCTGAGTGAATGGAAAGAATTTATCCGGTTGTGCACAGAAAAACATTAATCCAACATTTTTAGGTTTCACATATTCTGGAAGTATACTTATGATGTTCATATCACTGCACAATTCTGTAAAGTCTCCAATTAATGATTTCTCATATAGTGAACTTCCTATTTCTCTCAGATAATTCTGAATCAAAGTTATATTTAAATCAGTTATTTCTGCTTGATGATTTACTCTATCATCAAATGGGACTCTATTTGCCAGATTGAATAAATCCTTTTCTTCATCATCAGATGGCGCAACAGTGTTTGAAGCTTTACGAATATAGTGTACCCTCTCTTTATTATTTTTCTCCATCGTTCTTGGTGATGAGTATGGTCTATTATCTCCACCTGGACACCATATTACAATAAAATGCTTACCTTGATATTTTTCTACACTAATTATTGGTGTATACGATGGTCTAAGAAGTTTGCATTTCGCAAAAATATTTTTCTGGAAAGAATCTAATTTTTCTGGTGATACTCCCTTAAGTGGATAAATTGGTCTCCCATTTACTTCCTGCACTCCAATGATAATATATCCACCTCCCCAATTATCAAGATCATTCGCAAATGCACATATAGTTTTCAAAGATGCTGCTGGATCCCAAGTTTGTTTCAATTCAATTCTTGCCCATTCAACAACATCCCCAGACAATAATGTTTTAATACTTGTTGGTATTGCCATATAGTCACATCCTCCATACTATTTAATACTCCAATATTTGAGGAATTGCTTATTTGAGAGAGACTATTTTTGAATCACCTATACACATTTCTGTACATTCTTTGTCAATACACATAACACACTAATAATCATATTTAACCATTCACTCTATATCTACTCATCACAAAAGCAACTCAAAAATAACTATTTTGGACATAAATATGTATTTTTAAGTCATTTTACAAATCTTGATTTACCTTTTTACAAATGTTTGCTATAATCAATGCATTAGAAGGGGTAGTGTAAGGGAGAGAAAGATAACATGACAAATTTGCAGAAAAGAAATAAGATTATTGTAATTATTGTATCTGTACTCGTGATTCTTGGATTATCAGTATTCCTCTATATTCATCATATGGGTACAGCTTATAGTGATCGCTTCTTGCCTTCTACATATATCAATGATGTAAATGTAGGTAAGTTAAGTGTTGCAGATGCAGAAAAGAAGATTGCTGAAAATCAGTTAAACTACACTTTAGAAATGAAGTTTAGAAATAAGACTACCGAAACTATTTCAGCAAAAGAAATCAATATGAGTTATGTCCCTGATGGACAGGTTGAAGCGTTGTTGAAGAAACAGGATTCATTCACATGGTTCAAGAACTACTTATTTAATCATAAGGGAAATAAGAAAACTATTCAGACTAAAACTTCTTATGATGAAAATAAGTTAAAGACTGTTCTTTATGGAAAGAATCAGTTAAAGGATGAAAACCAGACAGCTCCTACAGATGCACGTATGAAGTATGAAAATGGTACTTTTACTGTAGAAAAGGAAAAAGCTGGAAATAGCTTAAATAAGGAAACTGTTTATGAAGCAGTGAATAAAGCTGTTGGTCTTCAGAAAACTAGTTTAAATGTTGCTAAAGTAAAGGATGCATATAAGGTTCCTGGAAAAACAACTGAAACTGTTAAAGCTGAAGCTGAAACATTAAAGAAATATTTAAAGACTTCTATTACTTATGAACTACCTAACAATCAGAGTGAAGTCTTAAATAGTGAAAAGATGTTAACATGGCTTGTTAAGAATGAAGATGGTACTTATAGCTATAACGAAGAAATCTGGAATAAACGTATGAAGAGCTTTGTTTATACACTTGCAACTAAAGCCAATACTGTTGGTAAGACACATACATTTAATGCAACAGGTTTAGGTGTAAGAACTGTAAGTGGTGGTACTTATGGTTATAAGATGAATCAGACAGAAGAAATCGCTAAGATTAAAGAAGATTTAAATGCTGGTAAGGATGTTAAGAAAGCTCCTGCTTATAGTGCTAAGGAACAGTCTACTGAGAATTATGGTCTTGGTGGTAATTATGTTGAAGTTGACTTATCTCGTCAGCATCTATGGATTTATAAGAATGGTCAGTGTGTTCTTCAGTCAGATTGTGTATCAGGTAAGATGACAAATGATCGTTATACTCCAGCTGGTACATATTATATTTATTCTAAAGAACGTAATAGAGTATTAAGAGGTACTAAGGATCCTGCTACAGGTAAGTATCCTTATGAATCTCCTGTAAGTTATTGGATGCCATTTAATAAAGGTATTGGTTTCCATGATGCAAACTGGAGATCTAGTTTTGGTGGTAATCTTTATGTGTCTAGTGGTTCTCATGGATGTGTTAACCTTCCAGTAAGTTTTGCAGGTACTATGTACAATACTATTACAACTGGTATGCCAGTAGTCGTTTACTACTCACAGGGCTATACATTAAATGGATAAAACATGAGTCATACACAAATGTGTATGACTTTTTTTCTGCGCTTTTATTACCATATTTTCGACTGTTTTCAATTCATGTCTTTTTATATTAAGAATAGCAAGAGTAAATGGTGCATTAAATATCATGCGTAAAAGTAGCGTTGTAGATGTACAATATCCCATACAGTAGAGGCGAAGTGGACACGCAATAGAACAAAGATTGCCTAGCAATAGGTGGAGACTTAAATATCAATCTTCTTAAACGGAGGCGTAAGCATTCTAGTAGACTTGACTTCAAATACGAAGTACTAAGTCGAGGTAGTTCATAATTCTCCTAGTTTAATTATTCATGACAAAAAAGAAGTGAATAATATAGGTGCTATCCTTGATTCACTTAATGATCCTATGATTGATTTATTCAAAAAATATTATTGCATCTTTTAACAATATTCTTATCATTTACCCACAGCAGAAGTTCTCCAAACTTATCATCAACATAAAAAAAAGAAGGTTATTTTTAACCTTCTTATCTTCTACCTGCTCCTGCATAGTGTGCAGAATAATATCCACTATTTAATGAAGAAACAACTACACCTGTCTTAGAGTTTGCAGCATGGATGAACTGTCCGCCACCAATATAGATACCTACATGAGAGATACCTGATTTATAAGTTCCAGCGAAGAATACTAAGTCTCCAGCTGTTAAGCCTTCCTTAGATACTCTTGAAGTTCCACTATACTGAGCTGCTGCAGTTCTAGGTAATGATTTACCATTCTGACTATATACCCAAGAAGTGAATCCTGAACAGTCAAATACTGTTGGTCCAGAAGCACCCATACGATATGCACAGCCGAGTCTTGAACGTGCTGTTCCAACGATACCACCCTGTGCAGCGCCTCCGCCAAGACCACCAAAGTTATAGCTTACGCCTTTGTTGCTCTTGTTGTTCTTATTGTTAGTTTTTACTTGTACTACTGGTGCAGCA
>ERZ779904.269-NODE-269-length-14729-cov-2.7897_pt1 | contig 14729 bp, 14 predicted proteins | sample MGYA00511549_ERZ779904 | MGnify/ENA primary metagenome ERZ779904 (study PRJEB29588, sample SAMEA2151391) | human gut metagenome | biome: human gut; feature: human-associated habitat; material: faeces | place: Denmark | collected 2008/2010 ...
GCTCTTCCGCTTGTAAATGTTGAGATAGAAACCTCCACATCAAACGCAAAATAAAAATGTGTGATACAGGATTTTAAATATTCAATTGCTGCTTCGTCATCGTCACAGATTGCAATGTTCAGTTTCATTGAGAACCCCCTTTGCTGATTCGCCCCAATAATTGGTTTATCCATATTACGATAACACAAAAGAACATAATCTGGATAGAATCAAATCTAAAAAAGTTAAAAAATATAAGGTACAAGCTTAGTAGCATTATCGAATATATTGCAGTCAGGCATTTTAATCGACGTTTCTTCTTTTGAGTCAGGCGATGGCTTTTTGTATCTACAGGTGCAAGGATGATGATGGCAATCAGCAATACACAGAAACACCAGAAGGATGGAAATGTCTGGATTGCAGGGACTGGCAGATAGATCGTGACAATTATTCCAATACAGAAGGTGAGATAAGAAATAATATCACATATGCTGCGCGAAGATGCATGCATGCCTCCGGCAAGCATCTTGAGTGGAGACATTGTAAAAACGTAGACAAGTGCCAGCCATCCATGATGGAAAAAGATTCCAAGAATCAGAAGGCTGAGATTATATAGGAATAAGTCGAAACAGAAGTCAAAGCAGTATATATAAGCTGCTCGCTGTCTGGATGGAAAAACGTGATTATCAATAAATATATCCGTGATTTTTACGCTGAGTGTTTCTGTGATTTTCATTCGATTTACCTCCATATAAGCATCATAACATAGAACAATTGGTAATATACAATTTTCTGTAAATGGTCAAAAATCGGGGGTAACGTGCACTTTACCCCTACTTTTTGACCATTCGCAGAAAAAATGAAAGAAGCATCTGTGCGTATGATAGGATAAAAATAGGTTTAACAGGGAACTCAAATAATTATTTACAGGAGGGAAAAGAGCATGAAAAAAGTACTGGAATTTCTTGTCAGGTATAGTGGAAAGCTATGCGCATTCGCGATTGGTGTAGCAGCTATTGCACCGGAATGCTGTCGTGGAAGCTGGTATGAACCAGAAGAACCAGAGGGGCTGGAAGAAGTATTGAAGAAAAGTGGAAAAGTACAGTAGAGGAGGTAATGAATTATGAGAAAGATAATATCAAAAATAGCATTAGCATTTGCTATATTTGGATGTTTGGGAAGTGGAGTTGCTCGAGCTGGGAATATTTCGTTAGATGTTACGGCATCTAATATTTCAGGGGTAGCATCAAAGGATCCTTATTCAAGAAAAGAGGCTAAAGGAGATAATGACCAGAAATTTTATATAAAATTAACGTCATTAACCAATGGTCCATCATTAAACTTTACATCATACTCTAGCGATCACGTAAGGGTGTCTACAGCGTTGACGTACCCTGGTCATCCTTTGGGTACTACAAAAAGCCATAATTATGATTTGGTAGAAGCAAAACGTGGACATCAATATTATGTATATGCTTCCGCACCTATGAATTATGCAAATGTTCACGGAAAAGGAAATTATTGTCCATAAATTTTGAGTGAAATATAAAGCGGTTTGGAACAAAATAAAACGTCTCAAATCGCTTTATTTGTATGATGGAGGTAACTGGCTTTATGAAAAAGAAATTGGTTGTTATGTGCATGCTGTTTATAACATGCGTGGTGACTTCCTGTTCAGGAAATAATAATGGGAAAACAGAAGCTGATAATATACAAACGCAGACATTCCCGCAACAGTATCGATATAGTTCGGAACATTTACGTATTGATTTACAAGAAATAACACCTCAGGAAGTAAGCTGGAAGAATGGAACCGCGACGGAATGTTCGTTGGATTATGAAAAAGTAGGCAGAGTGTTTATGCCGGATGATGGTAGCAATACATTGGATGCGGAGGCACAAATGATATCAAGTAATGCGGTGTCGGATGGCGTCAGTGAATCTTTTTTTACATGGGGATTGGATTCCTGTACCTATACGGATTTGGAATATCTGGAATTGAATGCATGTTTGAAAACGGACAGGTTTTATTCAGATTATAATTTGTCAGAATATACGGATTCGAAAGAATTTACGTTTGCTTCTGAAGAAGCTGCAAAGCAGGAAATATATGAAATCATGGATTCGTGTGGCATAGATTTAAAAAAAGATTTTACATGTGAAACGTATTATTTGGATCATGAAATTTTGCAGCAACAGGAAGAACATATAGATATGGATGGAAATCAGCAGGAAGAGGAGTATAAGACGGATTGGTCGGAAGAAAATGATACCTATTTGTTCTATTTTCATCATGTGTATTCTGGGCTTCGTGATTTTCAGGGTAATTCCTTTTGGCAGGAAAGTGCACAGGATTTAAATGCACAAATCACAGTTATGTATAATAAAAAAGGAATTATCTTTTGCTATATACAAAACTTGTATGATTATACATCAATGAATGAAAGTGAATCTTTATTGAACTTTGATGCAGTTATGCAATCTGTGATTGAATATTTTGAAGGTATTGTGGATGGAGCGGATCGGGAAGTGATTTCGGCAGAACTGATAGTAGACCATATGAAAGATGGAAAAACACTGATTCCTGTATGGGCGTTCCAAATAAATGAAAAACCATTGAATGATTCGGAGTATCAATATGAATTACGTGTGAATGCAATAACAGGAAAAATTATAGTGCAATAAATGAGAGGGAAAATTATGCTATTGAGGTATTTGAAAATAGATGTGCGACGAGCATTTGGAAATTGGAGATTCCCAATATGTGTGATTATAATTAGTGTACTGCTTCTTTATAACAAAGATGAGCCAGCGGATGTTGTTTCGTGGATGAATCATGTAAATACGATGCAGTTGTTGTTTATCGCAATGGGGATAGCATCGGTACCATATGTTGGTAGTTATATAGATGACAACTGTCATAAATTTCGGATTCAAATGGAACTGCGCAGTAATCATCGGGAATATTATATTATTTCGAAGATGTTAGTTGTATTCATTTCGACACAGATCACATTTATATTAGGCTTTTTGATTACGTTACAAATAAACTATATCCGATTGGGGATGCCGGATGAAACACAGTGGTTTGAAATACTGGATTTGGAGCGCGCATATATGCAGTACTTAAAAGAAGGAAGAACAGGTCTGTATTTTGCAGTTTGTATCTTCCATATGTCAGTACTGGCAGGCTTTATGTCATTGCTTGGGTTGTTTGTGTCAGAGTTTGTGAACAATAAAATCGCGGCATATACATTTCCGCTATTATGTGTGTATGTACAGGATATTTTAATGCAAAGATTACTTGGATGGCAAAGAGGTGCAGTCATTTCGTGGAAGGCATTAGGGGTGAATCAGTTGGAAATGACACTTTCAGGACAGCAACCATCAACATTTTTCTTCCAAATATGTTGTTACATATTCATTGTCAGTTATTGTATTAATTATAAGAATGGAAGGAGAAAGTGAATGGCGAATGTTCAAAAAATAATAAAAACAGCTGCTTATGACAGCATTAAAAAAATGCGTTCCTTTCGATTCATAAGTGCTGTAATGATGGTAGTCGGATTAGTGTTAGCAGTCACGTCGGGAATGGATCAATTAATTGGGGATGTGAATGAAAAAGTAAGCATCTGGATTGTTCCTCATATATTTAGTAATACATTTTTTGCGGCATTTTACGGAATTATTATATGTTATCTGTTATCGGATATTCCTTATTTTAATGCGAATGAATTATATTACATTTCAAGAATGGGACGAAAAAAGTGGTTTATGGAGAAAATGCTATCCATGATACTATCCATGTTTATGTTTACAATTATTTCGTTTGCTGTATGCGTACTTGTATTTGTTCCCAAAATCAACTTTACAATGGAATGGGGAAAAGTAATACATACAATGGCATATTCAACCAATTTGTATTCCTATAATCTGATGAATCTGGTATCACCGAGTATTTTGATGAATTATAAGCCGATCACGGCAATGGAAACCTGTTTCTTGATGGTATGGCTGGTTTCGGTCATGGTAGGATGTGTGATGTTTGCAATAAGTATCTGGTTCAATCGTACAGTGTCAATCGTAGTGGTTTTGATGCTGTCTTTGTTAGGGTTATCGGAAGGCCTGTTTTTTACCCAACGCTGGCTGCCATTTCTTTCGATATTTACATGGTATCGAATATCAGTATACGGAGAAACAATATTTATGGATTGGCAGTATCCGAAACAATATGTATATGTGATTTTGATAATCTGCATAATGTGTTTATCGTTTTTTGCGGCATATAGAAGAATCAGGCATACTGAATTTGATTGGATCAATGAAACGTAGGCATGGAGGTTTGATAATGATCGAGGTAAAGAATCTGGAAAAAAGTTTTGGTGAACAAAAGGTATTGAATGATGTTTCGCTTGTTTGCCCAAATGGTGAAATTACAGGAATTATAGGGCATAATGGATCAGGAAAAACAGTACTGTTTAAATGTATATGTGGATTATTATTTGAAGATAGCGGAGAGATTTTGATTGATGGAAAAAGATATAAATCTGGTGGCGAACTAATAAAAAATGCAGGGATAATTATTGAAAATCCGGCGTTTCTGGAAAGTGAAAGTGGGATTAATAATTTAAAATATTTGTTTGAAATTCGAAATAAAAAGAACATGGAATTGTTGCATGAAATAATGAGGATGGTAGGACTTGATCCGGAATCCAAAAAGAAGGTAAAAAACTTTTCTTTAGGAATGAAGCAACGTCTGGCAATTGCGCAGGCAATTATGGAAGACCCTGCTGTTTTGATATTGGATGAGCCTATGAATGGTTTGGATCGACAGGGGGTAGAAGAGATGCGTCAAATTTTCTGCAAAGAAAAGCAGAAAGGAAAGACAATTCTTTTGGCAAGCCATAACCGGGAAGATATTGAAGCATTATGTGATCATGTGTATGAAATGGAGGATGGACAAATAAAACAATTGAGATAGAAAAATTATTTACTGGAAGATGCCGAGCTGTGGCGGATATTCCGTAAAGGTGAAAAATGCCGCGGTTAAGAGGAGCAAAATCGCGGAAGAAAGGATGAGCTTTTCTGCCTTCCCATTTCGGTAGACATCATTTTCCACGAAGAGGGCGAAGATAACGCCTGCAAAATATAGTGCAATATTGATCCAGTCGTAGTTTGTTCCGAGGATACCATTCAGTGTATAGAAAACTGCGACAATAAAAATCATGCCGGACAAGATTCCGAGGGTACGCGCCCAGAGGTAATTGGCTGGCATTTTTTCATGGAAGAAGAACAGCTCGACCAGCGTGAGCAGAAGCATCGGGAAGAAGAGCAGCTTCAGATGCTCCCACGTGGATTCGTTGACCGCCGAGAACAGCCCGACAATGCGGTTGTCGTCCGACCATTCATAGGTGAAATGCAGCAGCACTCCGAGGATGGAGATGAAGAGAAAACGGATGGCGTTGGTTTTGAATTTCATGTTGGTTTGTCCTTTCTTGGGTTAGTTGGTTCGTGCAGATATGCATATAGTTTATGGATTTTTTGGAAATTTATACTATGTCCTGAGAAAGTATATGCGTGAATTGGGTGAATTTTTCCAAAATAGAGAATTTACTCCAACGGGAAGGTTGAGAGAAGCAAGCAGGATGGGGAGAAAGTGGAGGAACGGGAAAAACTCCCCAATCGGAAGCTGATAGGAAGCAAGCGGGTTGGGGAGAAAATCGGCGAAACGGAAAAATCCCCCAATGGGAAGGTTGAGAGAAGCAAGCTGATTGGGGAGAAAATCAGAAAACAGAAAGATTCCCCCAATTTGGAGAATGGAGAGAGAAAAGATAGTTGAAACAAGGAAAAAGCATATGTATAATAGGGATGCTTAGCAAGAAACAGAGACAGATAAGAACAACATAGAATATCTGATTTTTGTCGAAAAATAAAACAAGAACAACAGGAGAAGAATCATGAGAATAGTAATACAGCGTGTTAATCACGCGTCCGTAAAAGTAGATGGAGAGACAATCGGAAGCATCGGCAAGGGCTATCTGCTTCTGCTCGGTGTGGCAGAGGGAGATACAAAGGAGATGGTTGACCGCTATGTGAAGAAGCTTTCCACCCTGCGGATCTTTGCGGATGAAGAGGGCAAGACGAACCTGTCAATTACCGATGTAGGCGGAGAGGTGCTGGTCGTATCCCAGTTCACATTATATGCGGACTGCAAGAAAGGAAACCGCCCAAGCTTTGTGAAGGCGGGTGCGCCGGACTTTGCTGAGGAAATGTATGAGTATTTCAAGGCAAAATGTGTGGAGACATTTGGAAAAGTGGAATGCGGAAGCTTTGGCGCAGATATGAAGGTCGAGTTGGAGAACGATGGACCATTCACAATCTTGTGGGACAGCGAGGAATGGTAAAACATGAAACAAGACAGCCAGATGTTTGGCACAGAGAAAATCAGTAAAATACTATGGAAGATGGCACCGCCTGTGATGCTGGCGCAGTTGATACAGGCACTTTATAACATTGTGGACAGCTTCTTCGTCGGACGGTATTCCGAGAGCGGACTGACCGCACTGTCCATCATCTATCCGATCCAGCTACTGATGATCGCATTTGCGGTTGGCACTGGTGTTGGTATCAATACATGTATGGCGCATTACTTAGGCTTGTCCGAGGATGAAAAGGCAGACGAGATCGGTGGAATCGGCACGCCACTTACTTTGCTTATGTGGGCAGTATTCGCCGTATTCTGTTATTTCTTCATGCCTGCATACGCGAAGATGTCGACGGATTCCGCAGAAGTAATCAAAGAGGTTGTTATGTATGGACGGATTGTATGCGTCTTTTCTTTTGGACTTTTTCTGGAGAGCATCTGGACGAAGATCCTGCAGGCAAACGGCGATATGAAGACGCCGATGATCGCGCAGATTGCAGGTGCGGTTACAAACATCGTACTCGATCCACTTCTGATCTTTGGTATGTTCGGATTGCCGAAGATGGGAATTGCAGGAGCTGCGGCAGCAACCGTCGTTGGTCAGATCGTAGCGGCGCTGATCGTCATGCGCAGAGGATTCCGGAAGTCACCGGCGTTATCTGTATATCTGCCGGACATCTGCAAGATTTATAAGATGGGAATCCCGAATATCCTGATGCAGTCTGCGTACACGTTCTATATATTCGGACTTAATATGGTACTTGCAACCTTCTCCGATCAGGCGGTGACAGTACTTGGACTTTATTACAAATGGCAGGCGTTTTTCTTCATCCCGCTTGGGGCGATGCAGACCTGTATCGTGCCGATCTTAAGCTATAATTATGCAACGATGAAGATTGACCGCTGCAAGAAGACGTTGTCATTGGCACTTATATATGGAGTATCCCTGATGATGATAGGTGTGCTTTGTTTTGAACTGATACCGGGACAGATGCTGCATGTATTCTCGCATGACGCAGAAGTGATCCGTATCGGGAAGGTGGCGTTCCGTATCATCGCAGTGAGCTTTATTCCGCTTGTGACATCGCTGACATTTCCGGTGTTCTTTCAGGCAGTTGGAAAAGCGTTTACAAGCAGTGTGCTTACAGTGGTAAGAACGGTATTTTTATTTGTGCCGCTCGGGTATGCATTCTCAAGAATCGGGCTAAACTTCTTCTGGCTGACGTTTCCGGTTACGGATAGTATTACGTCGATTGCCGGATTTTTGCTGTACCGCCGCTTCCTAAGATTCACCAAAAGTTCATAGAATTTGCGTTGTTTCAGCAAATCTCCTGTGCTATCATATGTAATAATTTGGAAGATATAGAATTAAGGCATAAGAAGAGTTGAAAATACGAAAAAGTATATTGTAATCTGGTTCTGTATGTGTAATTCCTGCAACTATGTTTGGGATATGCATATGTTTGAGGCTTAGAAGTTCTTAATGTTCTGGATAATAACAGCAATGTTTGAACACGATGTTCAAACAAGCCGCCACTGAGCCATGGATGGCGAGCGGAGGGCGCATATGAATCGTAGATTCATATTTAGGATGCGCCCGACAATCTGCCGACGAGCGAAGCGAGGGGGCAATACCCGGGCGGCGGTTGCGTACGATGATAATATTGTATAACAGAACATTTAGAACTTCTTGGGCTCAATACATCGCATATGCAAACATAGTTGCAGGAATATACTATACAGAATCAGATTGCAGGATGCAGCAAGGGTATTTTCAAAAAGGAGAAAACTATGGGACTTACGCAGCAACAAGTACAGGAGCGGATCAATCAGGGACTGACGAACGAAACCGACCTGTCTACCGATAAAACAACGAAGGAGATTATTATCTCCAATACATTCACATATTTTAACCTGATCTTTTTGATCATTACGGTCTTACTCTGTCTGGTCGGTTCTTTCCGGAATCTGACCTTCCTGCCGATCGTCATCGGCAATACACTGATTGGAATTATACAGGAGATCCGCGCGAAGCGGACACTTGACAAGATGAACCTGCTGAATGCACCGCACGCCATCGTCGTGCGGGATGGCGTGAAGCAGAAGATTGAAACCGAACAGCTTGTACAGGATGATGAGATCATCTTGGAGGCGGGCAACCAGATCTGCGCAGATGCAGTCGTTGTGGAAGGCAGCGTGCAGGTCAATGAATCGCTGCTTACCGGAGAAGCGGACGAGGTAGAGAAAAATCCCGGCGACGAACTCTTCTCCGGAAGCTTTGTCGTATCGGGACGATGCCATGCCGAACTCACACACGTTGGAAATGAATCCTACATCGCGAAGCTCTCACAGGAAGCAAAGACGATGGGAAGCGGCGAGCAGTCTGAGATGATCCGTTCAATCAACCAGATCGTCAAATGGGTTGGTATCGTTATCATCCCAATCGGACTTCTGTTGTTTTATCAGAGCCATTTTATCAACCATGAGACAATTCGCCGGAGTGTGACAGCGACGGTTGCGGCGATCATCGGTATGATTCCGGAGGGATTATATTTACTTACGACAATCGCACTGGCTCTCAGCACCATGAAGCTTGCCAGCCGGAAGGTGCTGCTGCATGATATGAAGAGTATCGAAGCACTTGCACGTGTCGATGTGCTGTGTGTGGATAAGACCGGTACGATCACCGAGCCGACGATGAATGTCAAGCAGATCATATGCAGTAAGAACGGGAAGAATCTGTTGCACACGCCGGAGGAATTGCAGGAATTACTTGTGGATTATACTCTTGCATCGAACGACAACAATGCGACGATGCAGGCACTCCGCACATTTGCAGAAAATGATGGTGCGACACCGCATCGGATGGTTGTGGAGCGCTATCCATTTTCCTCAACAACGAAATACGGTGCAATCGTATTTACAGAAGGAACTTATATATTAGGGGCGCCGGAATTTGTCCTGCGAGATGCATATGCGACGGTGGAAGAAGAGATTACAACCTTCACGAAGGATGGTGACCGCGTCCTGCTTTTTGCAAAATACGCAGGAACAGATTTAAAGCACGGACTTACAGAAGAGGTGATTCCGCTTGGATTTGTCATACTTGCGAACCCGATTCGTGAAAATGCAAAGCAGACATTCGAATATTTTAACAATCAGGGCGTGGCAATCAAGGTCATCTCCGGTGATAATCCGGGAACAGTTTCTGAGGTTGCGCTGCAGGCGGGAATCCCGGGTGCAGAGAATTATGTGGATGCGACCACACTTGATACAGCGGCGAAGCTTAGGGATGCAGTGGAACAGTACACTGTCTTTGGACGTGTGACACCGAAGCAGAAACAGAAGCTTGTGAAGGCATTGCAGATCAAAGGACATACAGTTGCGATGACCGGCGATGGTGTCAATGATATCTTAGCGATGAAGGATGCAGACTGCAGCGTGGCGATGGCATCGGGAAGTGAGGCAGCAGCGCAGGCAGCACAGGTTGTATTGCTGGATTCGGATTTTGCACATATGCCGGATGTTGTGTATGAAGGCAGGCGTGTCGTTAACAACGTACAGCGGTCAGCGAGTCTGTTCCTTGTAAAGAATATATTTTCTCTGTTGATGGCAGTATTCTCGATGGTTTTGATGATCACATATCCGCTCGAACCGGCGCAGGTATCCTTGATCAGTATGTTCACAATCGGCGCACCGGGATTCCTGCTTGCATTAGAGCCGAACAAGAACCGGATCGAAGGCAGGTTTATCACGAATGTGCTGCTTAAGGCACTGCCGGGCGGTCTGACCGATGTGATTGCAGTCGGAGCCCTTGTCATGCTTGGATCGGTATTTGGACTACCGGATGCGAGTGTGGCGACAGCCGCAACACTGGTTTTGTCGGTTGTTGGATTTATGATTTTATTTAAGATCAGCGAACCGCTCAATAAGATGAAGTACGGCGTGATCTTCCTGAATATATTCGGACTTGTATTCTCCGGGATATTCTTGAAGAAGCTGTTTGCACTAAGTGATATGTCAAATCGGTGTATATTGTTGATGGTTGTGTTCGGATTTGCGGCGGAATCCTTATTCCGGTATCTCACGCTGATTGCGGAGAAGTTACGGGCACGTTACGAGAAAAAACAGAAGTATACCGGCTATAAACGGAAGAGAAAACTACGTCGATAGTGAAAATTACAGGAAATTTACAAGAAAATGACGAAAAAGGGATGCGTAATCATTGCTATCTGCCAAAAATGATATTATAATCGGAATGGTGTTTTTTGGATTATAGTAGAAAACGAAGGAGAGAGTAACATGATACGCTTCAAAAAGAGTAAGAAGATTCTTGCAGCCATTTTGACAGCGGGGATGCTGCTTGCGGGAAATGGAGTCCCGATTTGCGCAGCAGAACCAGTTTCGGTGGCACAGACAGAAGAACAGTTGAATTATCTGGTCGTCGGAAGTCCGGTTGTATGTACACCGGGAAGCCAGTTTGTTCTGGCGGATGTCGGAGATGGAACGGAGAAGCTTTCGGATGCGGTTTTGACTTACGTCAATGTGGAGACTGGTACTTCCTATGAAGTGACTGCGGATACCGTAGATGAGGGAAGCCTGCTGTTTAACATGGAGTTTGATGATACCCAGCCGAGCGGAGAATATGAAGTAACCACGATTGAGGTAGTTGCAGACGGAGAGAAACGAATCGTTCGTATGGTGGATACCGGAATTGAAGCCAAATTTGGTATCAATACGGATGTTGATTCTGAGGCGGATGCCTATGTCGTGGATGAACAGGCAGAGCAGGATGCAGAGGAAGCCTGCGGCGAAGACGGAATTACCGTGCTGGATGCCGAAGGACAGGAGATGACTTTTGATTCTCTGACCGAAGCTTTACAGGAAGCCGATGACAGTGTTGCAGACAGCGGAATCGCAACACAGTCGACAGCCAACCCGAATCTGGTTGTTGTGCTTGATCCGGGACATGGTGGTTCTGATCCGGGTGCATGTAAATATGGCTTGAGAGAAGCGGATTTGACGTTGAAAATCGTGCAGTATTGCAAGTCAAAGCTGGAAGAGTATAGCCATGTTGAAGTATACATGACAAGAACTGCAGATACGGACAATAATCTTGCTAATCGCGTAGCGTATGCAAAGAAATTTAATCCAGATGTGTTTGTCAGCATTCATATCAATGCTGTTGGTGGACAACATGGCGGTGCCGAGGTGTATTATCCAAACGGCAATTACATACCGGGTATCGGAACAGAAGGAAAAGAACTGGCAGAAGTAATCCAGCAGAAGCTGGTAGCACTTGGCCTATATAACAGAGGAATCAAGATCCGGAATACAGAGGACGGCAGCCAGTACCCAGATGGTTCACCATCGGATTACTTAGGCGTTATCAAGCGTTCTAAGGAAGCTGGTTTCCCGGCAGTTTTGATCGAGCATGCATTTATCGATAATTATGGCGATGTATATAACTTTTTGTCAAGAGAAGATAAAGTAAAGGAAATGGGGTATGCAGATGCAACCGCCATTGCAGAATATTATGGATTGTCCAAGAATGGGAATTACGGTTCTAAGGCGACAATCGCGGATACGATCCGTACAGCATATGACGGTGGTACGTCCGAAGCATTGACACCAATCATGACGACTCCGACGACATCAGTTGATCGTATGGTATCGTATTATAAGTCCAATGCAACGTTCCCGACTTACTATCAGGAGCATGATACAGAGATCAAAGCATCGTCCAATCCATTGCAGACATTTTGCCAGATCTTTTACGACGAGGCAGTTGCAGAGGGCGTAGATCCGGGTGTTGTATTTGCACAGGCAATGAAAGAAACTGGATTCCTGCGATTCGGCGGCGATGTAAAGATTGAGCAGTATAATTTCTGTGGACTGGGCGCAACCGGAGGCGGCGCTGCTGGACAGGCATTTGGTTCGGTACGTCTGGGAGTACGTGCACAGGTACAGCATCTGAAGGCATACGCTTCACAGGAAGATCTGAAAAATGCAGTGGTTGATCCGAGATTCCAGTATGTGACAAGAGGCTGTGCAACTTTTGTAGAGTACTTGGGTATTCAGGAAAACCCTTGGGGAAAGGGCTGGGCAACTGCATCAAATTATGGATATAGTATTGTAAATGATTACATGTACAAATTCTGTACGGTAAAAAAGACATCCAGTACAGCAAATTCGTTCCTGAATGTAGCGTATAGCACACATGTACAGAGTTATGGCTGGCAGGCAGATAAATTTAACGGTATGACAAGCGGAACGACCGGACTTGGCAAGCGGCTGGAGGCAATCAAGATTAAGGTCGGTGGCGAGTATGATTTGGGTGTTACCTATCAGACACATGTACAGACCTTAGGCTGGGGTAATTGGGTCGATGATGGAGCTTTAAGCGGAACAACTGGACAGGCCAAACGTCTGGAAGCAATCCGTATCAAATTAACAGGCAACGACGCAGACAAATTCGATGTGTATTATCGTGTACATGCACAGACCTTTGGCTGGCTTGGCTGGGCAAAGAATGGTGAAACGGCTGGTACGTCAGGATTTGCAAAGCGTCTGGAAGCAATCCAGATTTACGTAGTACCGAAGGGGATGACGCCATCTTCGGGAACCAGCGCTGTTTCTTATGTACAGTACGGAAAGGCTGCATCGAAGAGTGATCAGCCGGGCTTGATCAATTATGCAACGCATGTGCAGACCTATGGCAACCAGCAATTTGTATCAGACGGTTCCTTCTCTGGAACATATGGAGAAGCAAAGCGGCTGGAGGCAATCCGGATTCAGGTCAACAATGAAGCGCTTGGTGTAGATGGTGGTGTGACTTATCATACGCATGTGCAGAAATTGGGATGGCAGCCTTGGGTTAGCGATGGCGTAGTCAGCGGAACGACTGGACAGGCGAAGCGTCTGGAGGCAATCGAGATCAAACTGACTGGTGAACTTGCTGAGAAATATGATGTATACTACCGTGTACACGCACAGACTTTCGGCTGGTTGAACTGGGCGAAGAATGGGCAGACAGCTGGAACAGTTGGATATGCAAAGCGTCTGGAAGGAATTCAGATCGTGCTCGTACCAAAGGGAGGCAAAGCACCGAGTGCAACGCCTTTGAACGATGGCAGAGCATGTATTATTAAATAAAATAACAAATCAAAAAAGAGTCTTGCAGATTGCAAGGCTCTTTTTATGTGTAAACATATTCGTGTATTGTGCGGATGAAACAGATTACATGGCAGCCACTCTGGCGTCGATATAGCGAATCAGTTCTTCTGCTGAAGCTTTCAGACCAAGGCGGCTGGTATTGATGCAGACATCATAGTACCGGGAATCGCCCCATTTGCCAGAGGAGAAGGAATTGTGATACTGCTTCCGGCTTTTATCGTGGCGTTTCATTTTTGTGAGCGCCTCGTCTGCGGATACATGCTTGACTTCCATGATTCGCTTCTGCTTCACATCGGTGTCGCCGACAAGGAAGATGGAGATCAGTCCATCATTATCCTGTAAGATGTCCTCGGCACAACGACCGAGTACTACATAGGATTCTCCGCTTTCTGCCTTTTCCTTCAGGAAATTAAACTGCATTTCTGCAATAATCTTTTCTACGGAGTTTGACTGTCCGAGTACCGTTCTGGTGATAAAAGGATTTGCTGGCTTTTCGTCGTATTTCTTATAGACATCGTAAGAATTTCCAGTTTCCTTGGAAAGCTCGTCGAGAATATTTCTGTCATAAAGTGGAATATTGTAATGCTTGGCGATTATTTCTGCGATTACATGTCCGCCGCTTCCATACTCTCGTCCGATTGAAATAATGACCTGTTTGTTCATAAATATACGCTCCCTTCTGTCGTGAAATGTGTCTGCCATTCGCGCTTTTTTTATTTACAATTATACATAAGATGGACGGAAAAAGTCAATGTATGTATGCAGGAAAAATGGGAAAAACTGTATCTGTGAAGAAGTATAAAAACAGGGAGAAACAGACAATGAAAAAAACAACTGAATTTACACCGACAGCTTTTATTTTAGGAATTTTACTTGCCGTTGTATTTGGTGGTGCCAATGCCTATCTGGGGCTGCGTGTCGGTATGACGGTATCCGCATCCATTCCGGCAGCCGTGATCTCGATGGGGATTGTGCGGCTGTTGTTAAAGCGGGATTCGATTCTGGAAAATAACATGGTACAGACAATCGGCTCCGCCGGAGAATCGCTGGCGGCAGGTGCAATCTTTACGCTTCCAGCGTTGTTTATGTGGGCGAAGGAGCATGGCACGGCGATGCCGTCTTTTTTTACGATCGCGATGCTTGCCATAAG